>Ga0256404_1000097_pt1 | contig 200909 bp, 165 predicted proteins | sample RumenRJG_01DNA_FD_185990 | JGI IMG/M metagenome (GOLD analysis project Ga0256404, IMG submission 185990) | Bovine rumen microbial communities from Lethbridge, Alberta, Canada - RJG_01 | ecosystem: Host-associated > Mammals > Digestive system > Stomach > Rumen | place: Canada: Alberta...
TTCAAGCAGCTGATTCGATTAATGAACACCTAAGAAAAAAACAATAAACGAAAATCTACAAAATTCATTTAACATAAAAAAAGGCTGCCCTTTTTGAAGTCTTTAATAACTTCTAGGACAGCCCCTTGCTCTTAGCCTATAAGGCTAAGGGTCTCAAGCCGAGACTTAAGTCCCACGCTTTCACTTACGTTCAAGCCTATTGCAGCTTGTCACCCGCAGCCCCTTGAAAGGGCTTTGGTATTACTTACTACCCTTAAAAGGGTCTTGATATTCTTTTTCAGTAACCTTATCCATTGCTATATCATGGGCTTCCTGTTCCTGTATGTACTTCTTTATGGTTGCTTCATTCAAGCCCACTGTACTTACATAATATCCTTCTGCCCAGAAATGGCGGTTCCCAAACTTATATTTTAAGTTCGCGTGATTATCAAATATCATCAGACTGCTTTTTCCCTTCAGATATCCCATAAACTGCGACACGCTATACTTCGGTGGTATACTCACAAGTAAGTGTACATGGTCCGGCATTAAGTGCCCTTCGATTATTTCCACTCCCTTGTAATTACACAATTGCCGCAATATACGTCCTATACTTTCTCGGTATTGTCCATATATTGCCTTTCTTCTATACTTTGGTGTAAACACAATATGGTATTTACACAACCATTTTGTATGACTCAGCGAGTCTCTTATATTTGCCATTTACTTTCCTCCTTAACGTAATGCAATAGACTTGAACAATCTCATTGTATCGTTTTGGAGGAAAGTTTTTTTTGCTATAAGCATTTGTCGCACACCCGCATAGCGGGTGGTTTATTATGAAAATATTCCGCTTCGCTCCATATTTTCACGGGCTCGCGAGCCCATAATCTAAAAAGACCTGCTGTTGCAGGTCTTTTTTTAACGATTCTTCGATTTTAGCCTTATTTACATGCCTCAAAGATAATATCAGCAAGGAAGATTACTGCGAGAATCCATGTAACAACTGGAATATCTTTTACCTTCTTACCAGCGCACTTAGCGATTACATAAGAAATGATACCCCACTGAATACCCTTAGCAATTGAGTAAGAGAATGGCATTGTCATGATTGTGATGAATGCAGGAATACCTTCTGTTGGATCATCAAACTTGATATCTACAACAGACTTCATCATCAAATATCCAACGAAGATCAAAGCAGGAGCTGTAGCAGCAGATGGGATGAGGAAGAACAATGGGCTAAGGAACAATGCAACAAGGAAGAGAATTCCTGTTGTAACTGAAGCAAGACCAGTGCGGGCACCAGCAGCAACACCAGAAGATGATTCAACAAATGATGTTACTGTTGATGTACCAAGACAAGCACCTACTGCTGTACCAACAGCATCAGCAAGAAGAGCACCCTTTACATTCTGAACTTCACCATTTGCATCTTTAAGGTTACCCTGCTCTGCAACACCAAGAAGAGTTCCGATTGTATCGAACAAATCTGTGAAGAGGAAAGTAATGAAGATTACAATGAACTGTCCAAGAACTGCAAATGAGAACTTACCTGCAGTTGTCATACAAATTCCCTTGAAATCAAATGCAAAGAAATGTGGTGCAGATGGAGTTGAGAATGGTTTGAAGTTCTCTGGAATTGTTGTTACACCGAATGGAATACCAATAATTGTTGTAACAATAATACCAATAAGGATTGCTCCTGGTACTTTAAGAGTATAAAGAACGATTGTAAGAATAAGACCAATTACAGCAACGATAGCAGCCTTATTAGCCATTGTGAAGTTTACAAAACCAATAAGAGTACCAGTTTCTGTAGAAACAATACCAGCGTTAGCAAGACCGATGATAGCAATGAAAAGACCAATACCTACAGCAACTGCCTTTTTAAGACCTTCTGGAATAGACTTGATGATTGCTTCACGAACACCACAGAGAGAAAGGATAATGAAGAGAATACCTTCCAGAAGAACTGCAGTAAGTGCAAGCTGGAAAGAACATCCCATACCCAGAACTACTGTGTATGTAAAGAAAGCGTTAAGACCAAGTCCTGGTGCAAGAGCAACAGGAAGGTTTGCGCAGAATGCCATTACTAAAGTAGCGATGGCAGCTGAAAGTGCTGTGGCTGTGAATACTGCACCCCAGCTCATTCCAGAAGCGGAAAGAATGCTTGGGTTTACAGCAAGAATGTAAGCCATAGCAAGGAAAGTTGTGATACCACCAACAATTTCTTTTGAAACTGTTGTATTTCTTTCCTGTAACTTAAAAAACTTTTCCATAATATATATCCTCCTTATGGATTTACAAATTAAAGAAGTACCAGAACCTTATCAACACATGCGCTTACGCAGGTTCCGCAGCTGGTACATTTTGTGTAGTCGATAACCGGCAGACCAGAAGAAACATCAATTGCCTGCTCCAGACACTTACGTGCACACATTCCACACTTAAAGCAGCCTTTTGTACAGTCCTTGCGGATCTGCACCTTATTGTCGCTCTTGTTAGAACAAACGCCGATTGCACCCTTAGTATCAGCATCAATAAACTTAAAGAGTTTTTTAGGACAAGCAGCAGCACATTTTCCACAGGCTACACATTTTGATTTATTTACCTTTGGAAGTCCGTCTTCTCCCATGTATAAAGCGCCGAATGGACAAACCTTAACGCAGTCACCAAAGCCGATACAACCAAAGGCACATTTTTTTGTACCGTTCATTGTAAGCTGTGCAGCCTTACAGGTTTTCATACCAATATATTCAGCCTTATCCTGAGCACAGTCTTTTGAACCGGCACATGCAAGGAAGGCAATCTTAGGTTTTACCTCTACCCCAGCCTGTCCAAGAATTGCAGCAACTTTTGAGGCACAGTCAGCACCGCCGGCAACACAACCGTTAGTCGGTGCATCTCCCTTTACTACAGCGCTTGCAAAAGCATCACAACCGGCAAGACCACAACCACCGCAGTTTGCACCACTTAAAGCGTCACGTACCAGCTGCACTTTTGGATCAGTATCAACATGGAAAATCTTTTTGAAAAGTCCAAGCAGAATACCAAGCAGGATGGCGATAATTGCTGCAACTATTATTGTATATATTATTGTATTCATTTTCACCTCTATATGGTAAAGCTAAAAATTGCTTTCGCAATTTTTTTAACGCTTTGCTATTTATCACCGGCCGCCAGCGGCCTTACTCATTTAATAAGTCCTTTGAAACCAAGGAATGCAAGACTCAAAAGACTTGCACAGATATAGAGAATCGGTGTTCCCTGGAATGCTTTTGGAATTGCAGCAGTTTTTACACGGCTTCTTACACCGCTCATGATTACCATAGAAATCAAGAAGCCCATTGCTGAACCAAAGGCATAAACAAGACTCTGAACATAGTTGTAGTTCTTACCAATACAGTTGATTGTAATACCAAGTACGGCACAGTTAGTTGTAATCAAAGCAAGATAAACACCCATTGCGTTGTAAAGACCAGGAGACATCTTCTTAAGGAAGAACTCTACAAGCTGTACAAGGGAAGCAATTACAAGAATGAAGAAAAGTGTCTGTAAGAATTCAAGTCCAAGCGGAACCATAACAAGCTTATAAAGCGGCCAGGTAACGGCAGTTGCCAGCATGATTACGAAAGTTGTTGCTAAGCCCATTCCGGTTGCTTTTTCAGTATCGTTTGTCATACCAATGAACGGACAGATTGCCAGGTACTGAATAAATACAACATTATCAATAAGTGCAGATTTTATAAAAAGTTTGATTGTTTCCATTATTTGTCACCTCCCTCAGGAGTTTCAGCAGGCTTTTCAGCTTCTTTCATAGCTTCGATTTCTGCCTTGTCAGCTTTATTCTTCTGATGCTGCTTATAAGCCTGAAGGCAGGCAGCAAGAATACCAAATACAAGGAAGCCGCCAGGGGCTGAATTAAAGATTCCGATTCTGAATGATTCTGGAATAATATCAATCTTAAGGGCTGTTCCTGCAAGAAGTGTACCGCCGCCAAGCAGCTCACGAATCAGAGAAATTGCAACAAGAACGATTGTATAACCGATTCCCATTCCAAGACCGTCGAGCACACAGTCACCGAGTTTGTTCTTAGAAGCAAAGGCTTCTACACGGCCCATGATGATACAGTTTACAACGATAAGAGGAATGAAAACTCCAAGGGCGTTGTAAAGAGATTCTACATAAGCATTCAAAACCAGCTGTACTATTGTAGTAAAGGCTGCTATTACAGTAATGAAGATTGGAAGACGGATTGCAGAAGGAATCAGTTTTCTGAAAATAGAAATTACGATTTCACTCATAACAAGTACGAAGGTCATACCAATTCCCATACCGATTCCGTTGAAAATACTTGTTGTTACACCAAGAGATGAACACAAACCAATATTCAAAACAAGAAGAGGATTTTCACGCAGGAAACCATTTGTAAAGGTTTTCAATTTTGAGTTTGCCATTATTTTGCTACCCCCTTCTGATTAAAATATGCAAAAATGTTTTTGGAACCTTCATTAATCAATGAAGAAACTGCAACGCTGGTAATTGTAGCGCCGGAAATTGCGTCGAAGTTCTGGCCAGCAACAAATCCCTCTTTTGCATTCTTACCTTTAAACTGACCATAGAAGGTTTTACCGTTAGGCAACTTAAAGGTCGAATCATTTGCTTTAAGACCAAAGCCAGGTGAATCTGTAAGCTTAAGGAATTTCAAACCGGTAACAGTTCCATCAGTTTTAATGCCGATGAGAATTGTACCCTGATCATATGTTGGACCGCTTACCTGAGCAGCACCGCCAACAATTTCATTACCACGTTTTGCAACATACATTTCATCAACTGTAATAGCACCAACTACAGGAGGAGTAAAATCATTTACAGTTTCAAAGGTAAGGCCAGCATCCGGGAAGAACTCTGCCATAGCCTGACTTACTTTTCTTTCCTGATTCTGTGCAATTTTTGGTGCAGTAAAATTATTTACTACAGCAAGCATAGCGCAGGCAGCAACAGCATAGGTACAAAGGACGAGGCCAAGCTTAATCATGCTCCAGGCATTTTCTTTTTTAGCAACTTCTGCCATTACTTTGCCTCCTTTGTATTTTTGTCTGCATCTGCAGGGCGGCCAGCTTTTTTGCCGTAACCATACTTTCTGGCTGTAAGATTATTAAGGAATGGAGCCACGCTGTTCATAATCAGTATTGAGAACATAACTCCTTCCGGATATCCACCAAAGCGGCGGATCAGGAAAGTTATAAGACCACAGCCAAAGCCGAATACAAGACGGCCTTTCTTTGTAATCGGTGCAGTAGCGTAATCAGTTACCATAAAGGTTGCACCAAACATCAGACCACCGGTCATAAGTGACATTGCTACGTTTTCACCGGCAATCAAAGAACAGAGAGCCACAGTGCCAACCATTGCCACAGGAGCCCGCCAGTCAATTATGTGAGCCAGAGCAAGGAAGGCAAAAGAAATCAGAATTAAAAGAACTGAAGTTTCACCAATACAACCAGCTCTGTTACCAATGAAGTACTGCCATAGTGTTCCGTCTTCAATCGCAAAAGTTCCAGCCTTAATTGCAGATAAGGTTGTAGCAGAAGAAATTGCATCAATTGTTCCACCAAGAGTTTTAGGTGTCATCCAGCTAGCACCCATTGCAGCCGGGAAACTTAAAAACATAAAAGCACGTCCAGTCAAAGCCGGATTAAATACGTTTGATCCGATTCCACCAAAAAGGCCTTTTGCAACAATCATTGCAACTGCAGCGCCTACAACAAAAATCCATACTGGAGCTGTTGGAGGACAAACCAGAGCCATCATAACGCCTGTTACACAGGCAGAAAGATTTGCGATAACAATCTTTTGTTTTGTTACCTTTTGAAAAAGAAATTCAAAAAGTACACAGAAAGCAACTGATACAAGAATTCTTATAAGAGCTGCCAGACCGAATAAAACAATACCCATAATGATTTCAGGAAGAAGTGCTATAAGCACAGTTCCCATAATCATTTGAGTAGAACATTTAAAGTTAAAATGAGGGCTTGAAGAAACGAATATTTTTTTGTCCATTACTTGCCTCCTTCTTTTGCGGCTTTTGCAGCAGCCTTAGCCTTTTCTTCTGCCATCTTCTGGCGGACAAGTCCTTTACCAAGGCGGATTCTTTGAATCAGATTTACCTTAGCTGGACAAACAAAGGCACAGCAGCCGCATTCAATACAGTCCATAAGACCAAAACTCTTTGCCTTTTCAAGATTACCAGCCTTAAGTTCACGAACAATCAGGGCTGGCGAAAGTCGCATAGCACATTTTGCAACACAAGAGCCGCAGGAAATACACTGACTTTCTTCTTCGAGGAAAGTTTCTTTTTCTGTAAGGAAAGTTACGCCACTTGTTCCCTTTGCAACAGGGAAATCAGCTGAAACCATGGCAAAGCCCATCATAGGACCACCACTTATGATTTTTACGGCATAATCAGTTGTAGCCTCTGTGCTTTCTGAATCCTTCAATTTGAAAACATCCGGCATCAAATCGCTTACAATAGTTCCAACCGGAACTCGGATATTTACAGGCTTTTCAACAGCCCCACCGCTTATTGTAAGTGAACGTTCAATCAAAGGAAGCCCCAAACGGAAGGCATCACTTATAGCGCAGACAGTTCCAACGTTAGAAATTACACAGCCTGCATCAGCCGGTAACTTAGCAGATGGAATCTCGCGGCCAGTGCTTGCCGAAACAATAAACTTTTCTGCTCCCTGCGGGTACTTTGTTTTTACAAGACAAACCGACATCTTATCGCCGTAACCGCCATCTGCAATTGCCTTTTCCAGTTCAGGCATCAGGTAAGCCTTATTATCTTCAAGTACAATCACGCCTTTTGCATGACCAGCAACTGGAGCGCCCTTACCACCATTCACGATATGCATAACAATTGCCAGACCGTCTACAACTTTAGACGGCTGCTCAAGCATGGTACGCTCATCGCAGGTAAGATAAGGCTCACATTCAGCGGCATTAATAAGAACGTAATCAATTATTTTATCAGCAGGCGGATTAAGCTTTACATGAGCCGGAAATGAAGCTCCACCCATACCCACAATACCTGCCTCTTTAATACGCTTAAGACAATCGTCTTTAGAACTTTCAAAAGGATCTAAAACCGGGAGGAAAGCTTCTCGTCCTGCATCATCAGCTTCAATAATAATACAAGGAGCCATTCCATTACCAGTTACAAGACAGTTCTGTATTTTCTTAACTTTTCCAGAAACAGAAGAATGAACAGGACAGTTCATAAAGCCTTCGCCATTGGCGATTATCTGCCCTTTTGCAACCTCATCGCCTACAGCCACAAGGGGCTGATTAGGAGCGCCTCCCATTGTAACCGGAATAGTCACGGTTTTAGATGCAGGAAACGCAGGAGTAATCGGACACTGGTTGCTCAGTTCCTTATACTCTTTAGGATGGATTCCACCCTTAAATGTTTTTGCTCTCATAATTCTTTTATTATAAACTGACTAATGTTATCTTGCAATATTTTGCTATCTATATAAGTTATGTTTTATTTAAAAAAATCTTTTCCTTTTTTTCAGAATGGATTTATAATTAACTTATGGGTAAATTTGATTCCATAAAAAAATTCTTAGGAATTGAGCGCTATTCAAAATATACAAGTGATTATTTTGACCGTTCAAATATACGTTCTAGTCTCTATGTGGCTTCATTAGTTGTTGTACTTGAATTATGGATGATTTTAAGTACCCTCTTTTTCCAGTTTTTTGGTAATCTTAACCGTTCAAAACTCTGGCTTATTACACATCTTACAAGTTACGGGCTTCTTTTACTCTCAGCCCTAATTCTTTTAATTTATTCCCTGCTTCATGTAAAAAGAATCATTAAACGTAAAAAAGAATGGGATGCTGTAAGATTCATTTTTTCTATTATTTCAATAGGCTTTGGAATTTACATTTCCTATCTGGACTATCTAAAAGGTGAACAGTTTATCACGCTTATGACAATGTCAATAATTGTCTTTTGTTTTACAGTGTGGCGACCTTTATTCACAATTCTCCTTTTAGTCGGATCTTATTCGCTTTTTTTTATACTTTGTCATAACAGCATTCCTGCAAGCTACGCCACAAAAGTAAATCTTACAATCGTAACGATTATCATCCTACTAAGTGCAATTAATGCTTACAGGCAGAAGCTTAGAGAAGCCCAAAAAGATGAAAGACTGGAACAGGCAAACGATATTCTCCTTAAACTTTCAATAAGTGATGAAGTTACCGGTGTTGCAAACATGAATTATTTCCGGGGACAGGCTTTTGAACTGATGCATAGGCCTGAAACAAATCCAGCTGATTATATATATCTTTTTTTTGATATTGAAAATTTCAAAATGCTCAATCAGAAATATGGCTTTTGGGAAGGAAATACCTTCTTAAAAAATTTTGCTGAATTATTGAATAAGATTTTTGAAAATTCAATTACAGCTCATTTTTCAAACGACAATTTTATTGTTCTTACAAAAGACATAAAGATTAAAGAAAAAATCCTGCAGATCTGTAAAAGTCTTACAGAATATCATTATGATATAAAGCTTGGTCTTAAAGTTGGTGCATACAAAACAGAAGATAAAGAAGAACTTCCTTTGATTGCCTGTGACCACGCTCGTTATGCCTGTAATTCTATCAAGAAATATTATGATATTACTTATTGTTTATATGATAAGGATATGTCCCTGCGTTTCCAGAAAAAACAGCATATCATTAATAATTTTGAAGAAGCCATAAAAAATGAATATATAAAAGTATATTACCAGCCAATTGTAAATGCAGGAAACGGCAAGGTCTGTGGACTTGAAGCACTTGCCCGCTGGCAGGATCCACAGTTCGGCTTTCTCTCCCCTGCAGACTTTATTGAAACTCTGGAAGAATATCATCTGATTCATAAACTTGATATGTTTGTTGTAGAAAGAGTTTGTAAGGATATCCAGGATGCAAAAGAAAAAGACAGGAGAATTATTCCAACTTCTTTGAACTTCTCTCGCCTTGATTTTGATTCACTAAACCTTGCCCAGGAAGTTTCAGACTGTCTGAAAAAATATAATATTGATAAGAATGAAATTCACATTGAAATTACCGAAAGCACACTTTCTGAAGATGATGAAAAACTAAAAGAAGAACTCAAGAGTTTCCGTTCACACGGTTATGCCCTCTGGCTTGATGACTTTGGTTCAGGGTTTTCGGGCTTAAATGTTCTTAAAGAATATGATTTTGATTTACTTAAGATTGATATGAAATTCCTTTCCAATTTTGATGTAAACAAAAAATCCCGCCAGATTCTTAAAAATGTAATTAATCTGGCTAAAAATCTTGGAATGCAGACTCTTACAGAAGGAGTTGAAACTAAAGAACAATATGATTTTCTGCGTGAAAACGGCTGCGAAAAATTACAGGGATATTTTTTCAGCAAACCAGTTTCCCTCCAAGAACTCGAAACCAGAATGGATGACGGGTCATTTAAAATTGATTAACAGGATGAAGGGCAATTTGCGTTAAAAAATTGCGTCCAGCAATTTTAGCAAATTGGGCACGAGGCTATGCCTCGTGCCCGAACCCGCAGGGGTCGACTCCCTAGAACACTGAAAAATAAAAAGTGCAAAAAAAAACTTCCAGGAAATCCTGAAAGTTTCAAAATAGAGCGGATGAAGGGAGTCGAACCCTCGTCATCAGCTTGGAAGGCTGAGATAATAAGCCGTTATATGACATCCGCAAGTGATATATTTAATATATAGATTTGCATGATTTTAGTCAATAGCACAAAGACTAAAAAATCAAAAAAAAATATAAAAAAAGTCCCGACTTAAAAGCCGGGACTTTCCTATTCACAAAAATCTTTTAATTACTGGATTTCAATAATAAGGTCGTTGTGAGACTTAGAAGGATTTACATTATACTTCTTGCCGTTAAGAGCATAAACAGCATAGTAAGCATATTTCTTTGTATTTGAAGAATCATTAACAGGTGTTTCGATTGAATCGCTGTCACCATATTCTTTAAGATCTGATTTTCCTACAGTATCCCATTTTTTAGCATCAGGAGTATCGAAACCGAAAATCAGGAAATCCATGTTTGAATCATCTGATTTATTAATAAGTTTGATATTGTCCTTGAATTTTCCTTTAACACTGTTTACATCAATGATAGTAGAATTGTTTTTAACCTTATCTGGAGTATCACCTTCTACATCAACAAGGAATACAGTAACTTCTTTTGAGAATGCATACATGAAGATATTATCATATGTCAAATTAATGATATATTTTCTATTATCCTTTGGAACTATAGCATAATATCTGTAATCATCCCAATCGCCGTCGATTTCTGATTCAACAACGCAGGTATCAAGAATACCACTTACACCAGCTGAACCAGCAAGAATCCACTTTTTCTTGTTTGATTTCATTACATAAATATCAAATTTAAGATTCTTTTCAAAGCTCAAATTTACAACTTTACAGTTGTCACCATGATCTTCCTTCAACTGTTTTCCATCAAAAACAAAAGCATTATCTGCTTCTGTAAATTCAGGAAGATTCTGTGCAAAAAGAGCAGCAGAAATCAAAGCAGTGAACAAAACAACGATAAGTTTTTTCATAAAACTACTCCTAAAAATATTAATTTAAAAAATGATAGCATATATGATTTAAGATTACAATAAAATTTCGTTATTTCACAAATCGGAAATCAGCTTCACCTTTATTCATAAAGGTCTGAATTCTGCATTTCTTTGGTCTCAGGTTCTCTACAAAATATCTGATATCACTGGCGTAATCTGAAGCTACATATTCTGCGTTGTAATTTAGAGAAAGAATTTCTGATTTTCCAGAATCAGTTGTACGGGAAATTGCTCCGTAAAATTTCACAATATCTTCAATGGCTTGATAATATCTCTGAAGATTTTTTATCTTACACTGCTCTCTTAAAAACTCCAGTTGTATATTTTCAATTTCTTTATGATTTTCATGGCCACATTCGCTGCATAACTTATTACAAAATTCTGAATAATTTTCATAAAAAATCTCAAAGAGCTTAGATGGCTTATACTTCATAACACGGCATACCGAATTAAACCATGGAACAGCACGACCGGAATTATAAAAACAGGTACATGCTTTAGAAAGTTTTTCAGCCCTCTTCATATCATCAGCTGTAAGCTCTTTTGTTTTTGTAACATGATAAGGCGGCTCTTTTTCATAAACCAGCCCCAGCCCATCAGCTCTGTCATATAAATCAGTTCCTGGCAAAACAGAAAGGCAGAATATTTCCAGATTATTCGGATACTGAGAAATTGCAAAATCAATTCCATTTCTGAATGAAGAAAAGTTTTCTCCTGGAAGTCCATATATCAAATCAAGACCAAAGGTAACGCCTTCTTCATTTAAAATTGAAAGACCATGTGTAAACTTCTTTTTATCAAAAGGCCTGTTTACCAGTTTAAGAGTTTCTTCATTGGTACTTTGAAGACCAATTTGCAAGGCACAGGGAATCCTTGTAAATTCTCTTGCCAGTTCCCGATCAATAAGTTCTGCCCTTGCTTCAAAATAATAAAAGGTGTCAGGAGTTTTAGAAGCAATCAGTCTCAAGAGTTCAACAGCTCTCTTTTTATTTACATTGTAAGTTGGATCTAACACAAAAACCTGAGGCACTTTCTTTTTTGCAAAAAGTTCAAGCTCTGCTTTTATTCTTTCCATTGGAAACATGCGTACTGTCTTTTGACCTTTTGATTCATAACAGTAAGCGCACTTATAAGGGCATCCTCTAGCCAGTTCCCAGAGGGCTCCTTTGTATTCAGAAGGATCAATTATGCCGTCAAGATATGGCGAATGAATAACAGATAAATCTGGTGATGGAGAAATTATTACCTTGTCTGATTTTTCATACCTATTCAGGATATTTGAAATCAAAAGAGGAACAGAAACTTCACCTTCACCGCTGACAGTATAATCAAAGCCTTTATAAAAAGAAGGATGAGCTGTAATTTCCGGGCCACCCGCAATACAAACAAAGCCCTTTTCACGAAGTATTTTTGCAGCAGCTTCAAGAATACCAACATTCCAGACAAAACAGGAAAAACAAAAAATAGACTTACTGGCATTTGCCCCACTACAAACTTTACCGGCTTCTTCAATCAGCTTATTTGCAATATAGAGAGATGCCGCACTTTTATCTTTTGGAAAATCTTTATCTTCCAGACAAAAGGCTTTTAGGGAAACTTCAATAAGTCCTTTAAGCTCCGGATAATTTTTAACTGCCGAAGCAATACATGCTGCTCCAAGCGGCAAAGCCTGAGGAGATTTTTCTATTAATAATGTTGTACAAATGACAGCTGCTGCCACTTATTTAGAAGCTCCTTCCTTAACATATTTATCAAGCTGAACATTTGCAATATTTAATTTCTGAACAACACAAGGTCCGGCAACACAGCCGCCTTCACAGCTCATAACCTCAACAAGGTTTCCATCACCTTCTTTAGCTTTAACCCGGCCAGCCTGAATATCTCCATAATAGCGGAGTTTTTTCATACCTTCTTTATTAAGGCCGTTAATTACGTCTAACTTTAAAATTGAAGGGTCAGCAAGTCTGCAGCGAACAGCTTCTGCAACACCACCTGTTCTGGCAAATGCACGGCCACTGGCAGTCGGCACAACTTCTTTCTTAGCAACTTCAAGTTTTGCAACATCAATTCCCTTAGCTTCAAAAAATGCCGAAAGCTCTTCTGCTGTAATTACGTAATTAACTAATTCGTCATCAAAACCTTCGCGGCGCTTAGCAAGGCAAGGTCCAACAAAAACTGTAACACAATCAGGGTCATCCTTCTTAGCAAGTTCTGCCGCATAATGCATAGGGCTGCGGGTTTCGCTTACACAAGGATCCAGATCCGGAACATGAATATGCACTGCTCTTACATAAGCCGAACAGCAGGAAGTAGTCATCAGCTTGTCTCCCCGCTTCATACGCTCAGTAAACTCAGCAGATTCTTTATCAGCACAAATATCAGCTCCAGCCGCAACTTCATAAACTGTAGTAAAGCCAAGCTGCTCAAGCCCTTTTTCCAGCTGCCCGGCAGAACACTTAAACTGAGAAGCAATTGAAGGAGCATACATCACACTCACTTTCTTACCGTTCATAATATGTTTAATAACATCAACCAGCTGGCTCTTATCCATCATGGCGCCAAACGGACACTCCTGCATACATTTTCCGCAGTAAATACATTTATGAAAATCAATAACTTCGTGACCATCTTCGCCCTTAGAAATTGCTCCAACCGGACAAGCCGCCTCACAAGGAACAGTAATTTTAATGATTGCATGGTAAGGACAGTTCTGTTCACATAAACCGCAGTGAATGCATTTATCTGCATCAATGTGGGCATGGTGAATAATATGAATAGCCTTCTTAGGGCAGTTCATCATACAAGGTCTGGCAAAGCAGCCCTGGCAGGCATTAGTAACCATAAAGTTCTGCTTTACACAGCCGTTGCAGGCTTCGTGCAAAACAGTAATCATTGGCCAGGTAGGGCTCTGTCGTTCCAAAGCCTCACGTGCATAATCATCAAGTTCGTTTATATCATTGTAATTTTCTACAGAAATACCCATGCGGGCAAGCAGTCTCATTTTCAAAAGCTCGCGGTCGTGGTAAATACAACAGCCAATCGGCTGACTGTTAGCGGGTCTCATTTCTGTAGGGATTTTATTGATTTTACGGCTGTCCAGTTCGCCTTCCAGCTGAAGTTTTGCAATACGAACCAGAAGCTCTCGTTTTACATTTGAGGCATTATTATTGATATTCATGATTATATAATACATTAAATTGAATAGAGGGAAAAGCAAGTTTAAACGATTTTTTATTTGCACATTGTTCTAATATAAACTAAAATATAAAATATGGGATTACAGAACTTTAAGAAGAAATTTTATCCTCCAAGAGAGAAATTTGAGACTCTCACAATTCGAGAACAGGAACAGCTTTCACTTCTCGTTGGTTCCAATCTTGTATTCATGATTATTTTTGCAATCTTTGGAATTGTTCTATTTATTTACCAATATTATATCGTAGGAATTGGGGGTCTTTTCTTACTGGCCTTTTTTATTGCATCTCTTATATATTCAAGAAAAGGTCATATTCATTTTTCCTCATGGATTACTTCGGTTGCAATCATATTAATAAGTACCATTGAATGTTATGGCGGTCCATTTAGTGTATCTAATTACCTTCCTTACCGAGACTCTTTCTTTATTTCTGCCATGGCGGTTTGTAATTACGTAATTTCACTTCGTCGAAGACAGCTTCATACTTTCTTTGCATCAGGTCTTGTTGTCTGGGCAATGACAAACGTACTTAAATATCAGCCATTATATGCAGCAAATGGTAATATCGCTGTAATGAATGTAATTATCTGTTCTCTTGGTATAATTACTGTTAATGTTTGTCTTCTCCTCTTTGATAAATTTACAAGACAAGTAGTTCAAATTGCAGAGGACAGCGAAAACAAATCAAATCTTGCTCTTTCTAAAATTTCAAATGTGATTGTTGAAACTGCTGAAGGTCTTAATATCGGAAAACAACTTTCTGAATCAACAGCTAAGGCTGCAAATAGTGTAGAAGAAATTGGCAACCTGTATAGTTATATTAACAGTGAAACTACTACCCTTAGTACAGAAGCAGTTACAATTAAAGATTCAAGCTTCCAGATTAATGATAAAGCAGACCAGATGAAAAAAAGTGTTCAGAGCCAGAGTAATGCTATTACTTCTACTTCTGCAGCCCTCAACGAAATGTCTGCCAGCCTTACTAACATCAGCAGCATCGCTAATGATCAGCGTGCCGGCATGAATAACCTTGTAAACAATCTGGACTCTCAGATGAAACTCCTTCACGATCTTGTAGATGACATGATGAAGGTAAAAGAGTCTTCTGACAAGGTGTCTACTTTTGTAGAAGCAGTTAATAAAATTTCTGCACAGACAGGTCTTCTCGCCATGAACGCTTCCATTGAAGCTGCTCACGCCGGAACTCTTGGTAAGGGCTTCTCGGTAATCGCTTCAGAAATCCGTAAGCTTTCGGAAGAAACTACAAAGAATGCCCAGAAGATTACAGATACCCTTGAATAGAACGAAACTATCGTTAATACAACATCAGAGTCTGTAATGTCTTTCTCAGAATACACAAAAACAATTACAGAAGAACTTCGTAAAACAATCCGCGTTATGGAAGAGATCCTTTCCGGTGTTTCTGAAATTGATACTGGTACCCGCGATGTAATGAATGCCCTCACCCAGATTGTAGATGATGCAAATGTAAACACACAGCTTGCAGAAGGTGTTGCAGGAGAAATCATTCAGCAGAACACTGCCCTTCAGAACATTTCAAATGGTACAGAACAGCTTCAGCAGAAAGTAAGCAGTCTTGAAGGCCTTCTTAATAACATCAGGGACGCTATTGCAGAAATCGACAGCAACGCATCTGCAAATGAGATTGTAGCAGCAAAGATTTCTGGTGCACTCTGTTAATTTTTGAAATTTACAGATTCCCGGTCTTTACCGGGAATCTTTTTTTTAAACTATTTTCTATTAACAAAAGTCTATTAATGAACTATAATCTTTAGAATATTAGTAATAATATGTTTAAATTAGTTATAAGAATTATTTTATAGGAGATAATATGTCAAGAAAAATTACTATCATCGGTGCAGGACAGGTTGGTTCTACCGTTGCTTACGCCCTTACCTTGAAGCAGATTGCTTCTGAAATCGTTATCATTGATATCATTAAAGAAAAGGCTATGGGAGAGGCTATGGATATCCGCCAGGGTACTCCTTTCATTGGTCCTGTTTATGTTCACGACGGAGATTATGAAGATGCAAAAGGTTCAGATATCGTCGTATTCACTTCCGGTGTAGGCCGCAAACCAGGCCAGTCACGTCTTGACCTTACACAGACAAACGTTGATATCACTAAGTCTGTAATCCCACAGATTACTAAGGCAGCTCCAAACGCTCTCTACGTAATCGTTGCAAACCCTGTAGATATTCTTACATATCAGTTTGTAAAAACTTCTGGCATTCCTGCAAACCGCATTTTCGGTACAGGTACTATGCTTGATACAGCACGTTTCCGTGCCCGCATTGCAGAAACTTACAAGGTAGCTCAGGAAAACGTACATGGTTATGTATTCGGTGAGCATGGAGATTCTTCTTTCGTACCTTGGTCTCTCGCAAACATCGGTTCTATACCTGTTGATGATTTTGCTAAATCTTACCGTGGAGACAAACTTCCAGACTTCGACAAGAACGATGTTGAAGACTATATCCGTAAGTCTGGTGGAATCATCATTGCTGCAAAGAAGTGCACAAACTACGCTATTGGTGTAACAACTGCTACTCTTTGTGAAGCTTTGAACTACGACACAGATTCAGTTCTTACAATTTCTTCTATGCTCGATGGCGAATACGGAATTAAAGATGTATGTCTTTCTATTCCAACAGTTATCGGTGGAAATGGAATTAAGGGCCGCCTTGAAGCTCCTCTTACAGACAAAGAAATTGAGTCTCTCCGCCACAGTGCAGAATGTCTCAAAGATGTAATTAAACAGGTAAATTTCTAATTTTACAATAAATGTCATTGCGATCGCATCGAAGCAATCCATACATAATAGATTGCTCCGGCGCAAAACTCCTCGCAATGACTATTTTTTTTAAGGATAAAAACTATGGAATACAAGATTGAACATGACTCAATGGGTGAAGTAAAAGTTCCTGCAGATAAATACTGGGGAGCACAGACAGAACGCAGCCACGAAAACTTTGAAATCGGAGTTGGCATTGAAACTATGCCTCGTGAAATTACAAAGGCTTTCGGTTACCTCAAAAAGGCAGCTGCAATGGCAAACAATGCCCTCAAGCCAGAAAAGATGACAAAAGAAAAGCTTTCTGCAATCAAGAAAGCTTGTGATGAGGTTATTGCCGGCAAACTTAATGACCACTTCCCACTCGTTGTATGGCAGACAGGTTCTGGTACACAGAGCAACATGAATGCAAACGAAGTTATCGCTAACCGCGCAAACGAAATTGCAGGTAAAAAGCTTTGCCATCCAAACGATGATATCAACATGAGCCAGTCTTCAAACGACACCTTCCCTACTGCACTTCACATTTCTGCAGTATATGCAATCGAAGATAAGCTTTTCCCAGCAATCGATACTCTCGTAAATACTTTCAAAAAGCTCGAAAAAGAGAATATGAAGATTGTAAAGTCTGGACGTACTCACCTCCAGGATGCTGTACCTATTTCATTCGGTCAGGAAATTTCTGGATGGAGAACTTCTCTTGAGCAGGATAAAAAGATGCTCCAGTCTTCACTTCCATTCCTTAAGCAGCTCGCTCTCGGTGGTACAGCTGTAGGAACTGGTTTGAACACTCCAAAAGGCTTTGACAAAAAGGTTGCTGAATGTGTAAGCGAACTTACAGGAAAGAAGTTCGTTACAGCACCTAACAAGTTCCACGCTCTTACTTCTAAAGATGAACTTGTATACGCACATGGAGCAATCAAGGCTCTTGCTGCAGATATGATGAAGATTGCTAACGACGTTCGCTGGCTTGCTTCTGGTCCTCGTGACGGTCTTGGAGAAATCCACATTCCAGAAAATGAACCAGGTTCATCAATCATGCCAGGAAAAGTAAACCCAACACAGTGTGAAGCAGTTACTATGGTTGCCGTACAGGTAATGGGTAACGATGCTGCAATCGGCTTTGCTGCATCACAGGGTAACTTTGAATTGAACGTATTCATGCCAGTAATCGCATACAACTTCATTCAGTCTGCCCGCCTCCTCGCAGAAGCAATGCTCAGCTTCAATAAGAACTGTGCAGTTGGTATCAAGGCTAACAAAGACAAGATGCATCATAACCTTTACAACTCTTTGATGCTTGTAACAGCATTGAACCCTTATATTGGTTATGAAAACGCTGCAAAAACAGCACATAAAGCTTTTGATGAAAATATCTCCCTCAAAGATGCCTGCGTAGGACTCGGCTTCCTCACAGCAGCAGAGTTTGACAAGGTATTTAAGCCGGAAGCTATGGCATTTCCTCGCTAGCGCTTAATTGTTATTAGTCATTGCGAAAGAAGTGAAGCAATCCATTCAAAAGATTGCTTCTGCTTTACCCCGCAATGACTTTTTTTTTATAGGAATTACTATTTGAAACAGAAAATACCAGTTATCATTCTTATTACTGCTTCACTCATTCTCCTTGCCTTTATCACACCATCATTTATTCACAACAGAAAACATGAAATGTCTAACAATCAGCTTGTAGCATCTCACATCTATGGACTTATTGCAGGAAACATAGAAAAACCAATCGGAGTTACTACAGGTTTAAGCTCTGATGAATTTCTTATCCGTGTTCTTGAACGGGAAGAAGAAACAAGTGAAAAAGAAATGGAAAAAATGTTTTCAGCATATCTTTCTGCAGTAAAAAATCAGTTTGGTTATGATGCGGCTTTTGTAATTTCAGACAAGACAAAACGTTACTATACTCCAAATGGAATTGCAAAAACAGTAAATCCTCAGCTGGATCCTTACGACAACTGGTATCCCCTTTTCTTAGACACCGGATTAAACATTCAGGTAAGAACAGACCGTGACCAGCTCTTTGGTTACCGCTGGTCTATATTTGTAAATGCAAGAATTATTGGTACAGACGGAAAAACAATTGGAATTTGTGGAATTGGTCTTCCAATGGAAGCCTGGCAGCAAATGCTTTTACAGGTTGAAAAAGAATATAAGGTAAAAATTAATCTTATTGATAATCAGGGCCTTGTTCAGATAGATACAGATTTTAACAACATCAAAAATGCCTATATTTCAGATGCACTTTCTGATAATGCAAATGACAGATTCTTTACCTATACTCAGAAAGGCAGAAACGGCTTCAGAATGACCCGCTACTTTACAAGCCTCCACTGGTTTATTGTTGTACAGGGAAAAAATGTAATAGAAGCCCAGCTGGCAGGTGCTTTCATTATAACTTTAATTTATCTTTTCCTTTTGATTTCAATCCTTTTACTGGTTATAGAACAAAAGAAAATAACACGACATGATTTAATAAAATCTTCTTTACCAGAAGATGAATTAACATGCCTTCCTAACCGCAATTATATAAAAGAAGCTTATGGTGAACTTGGAGTATTTAATACAACAAGATATAAATCTCTTGTTGTTTTTGATATAGATCATTTTAAGGTAGTAAACGAAGCCCGTAATGGTGATGAAATCATTCTTGGTATTGTAGAGCTTGCAAAAAAATCTATAAACGATTGTGGAATTATGTTCCGCTATTCAGGAGATGAATTTGTACTCTTCCTGGAAATCGGGAGCAAGGAAGCAGAAAACCGCTTTAAGACCATCTTACAGGAAGCAAAAGAAAAGATGGATGTAACAATTTCTGTTGGACTTGTAGATATAGATCTTTCAGTTTCAATCAAAACAAATTATTACAGGGCAGTTCAGGCCTGCTATGCAGTAAAAGAATCTGGTGGTGACGGTATAGAAAAGAGATGAGAAACAAGACTCCCAGGCTTTTAAAGAATCAGACAATATTCTGCATCATCATTTCTATGGCACTTGCTTTTATTGTAACTGCCTCAACCATCCTTATATATTTTAACAAACTAACATTAGATACACAAAAGCAGACAATAACTATTGCCGTAGAAAAGAAAATTCTTGAACTCAACACCTTTTTTAATACAGCAGAAAGAATTTCAGGTGATTTTCAGGATTATATTTTAGAAACCATTGATGAAGACAAAATCCTTACAGATCCAGTTTATGAAGAAAAATATATGACAGAGCTTACAAAAGTTCTTTCTGATTTTTCTATAACTCATAAAGGAAATGTCTGCACCTGGTTTAGAATGAACATTGAAAAATATGGTCCTTCCCGAGGCCTCTTTCTTACTGGCGGCTATCAGAAAAGTTTTGTAAGTGTTCGAACCACAGACCTTTCAAAATATTCTCCAACAGATACAGAACATGTAGGCTGGTATTATCTTCCTATCTGGAAAAAAGCACCATTATGGACTCCACCTTACGAAAACCTGAGTCTGGGTCAGAAAATGATTTCCTACTCTATTCCACTCTATAAAAATAATGAGCTGATTGGTGTTGTTGGAATGGATTTAAGCCTTGCCTATATTGATGAGATGGCGGAAGCTCTTTCTGTTGAAAATTCAACCTGTCTTTTAATAGGCGAAGAACAGAACATTATTAATTTAACCAGTCAGGAAGATCTTTCAAAAGCTGTTGAACATTCTGCAGAGCTTTCTCAGATTCTGGAACAATTCCAGAATAATCCGGAAAAGCAATTTCAAACCTTTACCTGGGACGGTAGAAAGCATTACGGAATGCTTACAAAGCTTGATAACGGAATGTCATATCTTGCTTCTGTTTCGCAAAATGAATTACTACAGCCCTTATACATTTTAATTCTTACACTTTTTATTGCCTTAATAATTGTTTCTTTAATTACCTTTTTGTTGATTCTTCATATAAATAAAACAATATTATTACCAGTAAAAATAATTGCAAAAACAACAAACCGGCTGGCCCGGGGCGAATTGAATTTGACAATTCCCTTTGACTCAAATAATGAAATGGGAAGCCTTGCAAACAATATCCGTTTAATGACCAGTCAGCTTAAAGAATATATTGAATACATCAGGGAACAGAATAAAAAAGAAAGAGAAGCAAAAGAAGCTGCTCTTACAGAAAGTCAAATTAATGCAGCAGCATCTCAGGCAAAATCTGCCTTCCTTGCAAATATGAGTCATGAAATCAGAACTCCTATCAATGCAGTTCTTGGTATGAACGAAATGATTCTCAGGGAATCTGATGACAAAAACATACTGGGCTATGCAGCCAATATAAAAACTGCAGGCTCAAATCTTCTTACAATCGTAAATGATGTTCTGGATTTTTCAAAAATCGAAGCCGGTAAAATGGAACTTCTTCCAGACAATTACGAAGTTTCTTCTTTAATTATAGATCTTGTAAACATGACTAGAGAAAGGGCCCAGAACAAAGGTCTTAATTACCAATTAAATATTCCTTCCAGCCTGCCAAAAACTTTATTCGGCGACAGTATCCGTATTAAGCAGTGTATTTTAAATCTGCTTACAAACGCCATTAAATATACAAAAGAAGGAACAATCAATTTTACAATTGATTACGAAAGACTGGACGAACATTCAATTAAGATGAGCATTCATGTTACAGATACCGGTATTGGTATAAAAGAAGAAGACATGGATAAACTCTTCACTCCTTTTGAGCGCATTGAAGAAGAAAAGAACCGCACAATTGAAGGAAGCGGTCTTGGCATAAGCATTGTAAGAAAGCTTTTAACAATGATGGGCAGCAAGCTGGAAGTAAAAAGTACTTATGGTCAGGGGTCCGATTTTTCTTTTGCAATCGTTCAAAAGGTTATAGACTGGACAGCCGCAGGGGACCTGAACGAAGCTTATGCAGAAAGTATAAAGCAGATGGCAAGTTATAAAGAAAAGCTCCATGCTCCTCGTGCCCGTCTTTTATTTGTAGATGATACAGCCATGAACCTTGAAGTTATAAAAGGTCTTCTTAAAAATACCGGAATTCAGATTGATACTGCTCTCAGCGGAAAAGATGCCCTTAAAGCCGTAAAAACAATTGCATAGGATATTCTTTTTATAGACCACCGCATGCCGGAAATGGATGGAATCGAAACTCTGCATGCAATGAAAGAAATGCCGGATAACCTGAGTGCTGGAAAACCTTGCATTGCCCTTACCGCAAATGCAATCAGTGGTGTTAAGAAAATGTATCTTAATGAAGGTTTTGATGATTATCTTTCAAAGCCGGTAAATCCTTCAAAGCTTGAAGAAATGATTATCAAATATCTTCCGGAAGAATATCTTGAAGAAGCACCCGAGAACCTTTCAGAAAATGACCAGGCTTCAGCTGATTTTATGGCTAAACTTAAGGAAACAGAAGGCATTGATGCAAAATCCGCCCTGAAAAACTGCGCAACTGCAGAACTTCTTATTTCAACAATTAAACAGTACTACTCTACTATTGATGAAAAGGCACTTGAATTACAGCAATACTTCGAGGCCGAAGACTGGAAAAATTACGAAATAAAAGTACATGCCTTAAAGAGCACTTCAAGACTTATCGGTGCAACTGCACTTTCAAAACTTGCAGAACATCTTGAAGAATGTGCCGGAAACAACAAAATAGATGAGATTCAAAATGAACATAAAATCCTTATAGATTCTTATCTGAATTTTAAGCATATACTAAAGCCTCTTGCAGAAGAAAATCCAGACCAGGCTGATAAATCTGAAATCTCCCAGACAGATCTTTTAGACGCTATAAATCAGATGATAGTTTATGCAGACGCATTTGATTTAGACGGGCTTGATGAGGTGATGAACAAACTAAGTTCTGTAAAACTTCCACTTGATTTTTCACAGAAATTTAGTAAAATCCAGAAAAGCATAGAAAATGTCGACTTTAAAGAACTAAGGCTTTTACTATCGGAATGGAGCAATAAAGAATGATCGATGATCTTTATATAGTTGGTGACCAGTCTAGACTTGTCGTAAAAAACATAATAAACCAGTTTAAGGAAACAGGCTGTAATATTTCAGTTTTTGCTCCTACAAGCGAAGACGTAGATAATCTTCCAAATTTTTCAGTTCATCTTCTCATTCTCCTTTCTGATAATATCGATTTTAACGTTATTAAAAAAATTGTCGTATATCAGAAAAAATATGAATATTGCCTTTGTTTTGTAGGTCACATTTCAAATCTTTCCCTTGAAGATGATAACTTTTTTAAACGCATTCCTTCTATAAAGCTTGAATCATTTACTATTAATCCGGATAAACTTCTTGAACTTATGGAAAGAAATGACAACAGAAAAAAGCATATCCTTGTTGTAGATGATGAACCAATAATTCTCAGAAGCATAAAAGTATGGCTGGGAGATGATTTTCATCTTTCACTCGTAAGCTCTGGAGAAATGGCACTTGAATTCCTGGACATGCATCCGGTAGACCTTGTTCTTCTGGATTATAAAATGCCAACAATGGACGGACCAAAAGTTCTTGAAAAAATCAGAAATGATGAAAGACTTGCTACCCTTCCAGTAATCTTCTTAACCGCAAATAATGACCGTCAGAGCATTATCAATGTCATGCAGTTTAAACCTGATGGTTATATTCTCAAAACTAAAGCACCTGATGAAATCAAACAGGCAATTGTTGATTTCTTTAAAAACAGGGTCATTAAAGTCTGAAAAGAGCCCATTTTTAATCTTCACAAAATCCCGAAAAGAGAGTATACTTTTGGGATAATTAGGGAAAGAATCGGCAAAATTTTTCCTTAATTTCTATATATGTATATTTATTAATTGGGAGCAAGTATGACATATTCTTATTTTCCAGGCTGTACGCTCAAGAATAAGGCCATTGACCTTGATATCTGGGCTCGTAAGTCTGCGGAAGCGTTAGGATTCACACTTGAAGAAATTCCTGAATGGCAGTGCTGTGGTGGTGAATACCCTATGGCAAAAGACGAAATCGCTTCAAAACTATCGTCTGTACGTGCATTGGCTAATGCGCGCGATTCTGGAAAAGAACTGGTAACTCTCTGTTCTGCTTGTTATAACGTGCTTAAGCAGGTTAACAACGACATGCAGACTGACGAGAATATCATTCTCAAGGTGAACAATTATTTGAAGCAGGACGAAATTGAGTACCATGGTGAAACTAAGGTACTTCACTACCTCGAAATCCTGCGCGATGTTGTAGGCTGGGACAAGGTAAAAGCAGCAGTTAAAAAGCCATTTACAGGCAAGAAAATCGGTGCTTATTACGGATGTCTTCTTTTGAGACCTGGCAAAGTACTTCAGCTGGATGATCCTGAAAATCCACAGCTTATCGAAGACTTTATCAAGGCTATCGGTGCTACTCCTGTAATCTATGCTCAGAGAAACGAGTGCTGCGGTGCCTACACCATGTTTGAAGATGAGTCTATCCCAAAGAATAGAACAAAGAAAATCCTTTCAAATGCAGAAGATATGGGAGCTGATTTCCTTGTAACCTCATGTCCTCTCTGCCGCTATAATCTTATTAAGAATAAGGGCGACTCTAAGCTCGATGTAATTTACTTTACAGAACTTCTCGCAGAAGCCCTCGGTCTTAAGGAGGAAAAATAATGGAAGCAGATTTGACTAAAGAAATCATCCTCCAGAAGAGCGGTGTAAATCCTAAGAAATGTATGGTCTGCGGAAAGTGTTCTGCTACCTGCCCTAACTATGATGCTATGGAATATCATCCACATCAGTTTGTACAGATGGTAGAAAACGGCGAACTTGAGCCACTTTTGCAGTCTAAATCAATTTATGCATGTCTTTCATGCTTTGCCTGCCTTGAGCGTTGTCCACGTCAGGTTGAACCAGCAAAGCTTATCGAAGGCGTACGTCAGTTTGTTGAAGGTCAGCGCGGTCCTCACCGTCTGGATCCTGTTCAGGTTCCTGAGCATCTTGATGTTGACATGCCACAGCAGGCTATTGTTAGTGCTTTCAGAAAGTACAAGCGTTAAGGAGTGACATAGAAAATGGAAAGAATTGGTGTATTTGTATGTCACTGTGGTACTAACATTGCCGGAACAGTTGACGTAGAAAAAGTTGCAGAAGAACTTGGAAAGGTAGACGGAGTTGTTTATTCAACACACTACACTTACATGTGTTCATCTGCCGGTCAGCAAATGATTGAAGACCATATCAAGAACGACAAGCTTACTGGTGTAGTTCTTTGTTCATGTTCTCCACGTATGCACGAAAAAACCTTCCGTTCATGCGCAGAACGTGCAGGTCTCAACCCATTTAAAGTTGAAGTTGCAAATATCCGTGAACAGACTTCATGGGTAATGAAAGATATTGAGCAGGCTACAGAAAAGGCTATCGCTCTTGGTAAAGCTGCAATCGCAAAGACAATCCTTGACACACCTCTTATCGCAGGTGAAACTCCAATGACAAAGCGCGCTTTGGTAATTGGTGGTGGTATTGCCGGAATTACAGCTGCTCTCGACATCGCAGATGCCGGCTTCCCGGTTGATATTGTAGAAAAAGACTACACTGTCGGCGGTAAGATGGCAAAACTTGATAAAACCTTCCCTACTTTGGACTGTGCATCTTGTATCGTAACTCCAAAGATGACAGAAGTTAGCCAGAATCCTAACATCCGCATTCTTTCAGCTTCTGAAGTTTGCAGAGTTTCAGGATATATCGGAAACTTCGAAATCGATATCAAACGTCACCCACGCTATGTTGATGAAACAAAGTGTACAGGTTGTGGTGCTTGTATCGAAAAGTGTCCTAACAAGAAGGTTCCAAACGCATTTAACCTTGGATTGAACAACCGCAAGGCAATTGATATTCCTTTTGCTCAGGCTGTTCCAAAGGTAGCAAACATCGACGCAAACTACTGTCTCCACATGAAGGGTCTTGCTAACGGTAAAGACAATGTTTGTGGATTCTGTGAAAAAGCTTGTGCCGCTGGGGCTATCAAGTTTGATCAGAAAGAAGAAATTATTACAGAAAAGTACGGTGCTATTATCGTAGCAACCGGATATAATCCTATCTCTCTCGAGAAGTTTGACGAATACGCTTACAACCAGAGCCCGGACGTTGTTTCATCACTTGAATTCGAACGCCTGTGCAACGCTTCTGGTCCTACAAACGGTCACCTCCTCCGCCCATCAGACGGAAAAGAGCCAAAGACTATCGTATTCGTTCAGTGTGTTGGTTCACGCTGTTCTGCAGATTCTACAAAGGGTCACGAGTACTGCTCTAAGATCTGTTGTATGTATACTGCAAAGCACGCAATCCTTACACGAGACCACTATCCTGATACAAACTGCTATGTATTCTACATTGACGTTCGTACTCCAGGTAAACTCTTTGATGAGTTCTACCGCCGTGCCGTTGAACAGTATGGTGTTCACTACATCAAGGGTCAGGTTGGTAAGGTAACTCCACAGAGCGACGGAACTCTTGATGTTCAGGGAAGCGATTTGATTTTGAACAAGCAGGTTCATATCAAGGCCGACATGGTTGTACTTGCAGCATCTATCGAAGCAGACAAGTCTGCACGTCCACTTGCTACAATGCTTACAACTTCTATGGACAACAACGACTTCTTCCTCGAAGCTCATGCTAAACTTCGTCCTGTTGAATCTCCAACTGCAGGTATCTTCCTTGCAGGCTGCTGTCAGGGACCAAAAGATATTCCAGAAACTGTTGCTCAGTCATCTGGTGCTGCTGCAAAGGCAATCTGCCTGCTCGTAAAAGACAAGCTCAAGAACGACCCTTGTACTGCTCAGCCTGATGAAAATGCATGTAACGGTTGTGGACAGTGTGCAAACGTTTGTCCTTACGGAGCTATTTCTTATGTTGATAAGGATTTCCGTGGTCCAAACAGAACTACAATTACACGTCATGTATCTCAGGTAAATTCTGCTATGTGTCACGGTTGTGGTGCCTGTACAGTTGCTTGTCCTTCTGGAGCTATGGATCTTAAGGGCTTCAGCAACAAACAAATCTTGGCGGAGGTAGATAGCGTATTGTAACATAAACCGTCATCCTGAACTTGTTTCAGGATCTATAACAAAGATGCTGAAACGAGTTCAGCATGACGTGTTATAAACGTGAAATATGATTATGAGTGAAAACAAAAACTGGACGCCAAAGATTGTAGCATTCTGCTGTAACTGGTGTTCTTATGCAGGTGCCGACCTGGCTGGTAACAACCGTCTCGAATATCCTGGAAACGTAAAAATTATCCGCATTCCTTGCTCATGCCGCTTGAATCCTTTGTTCATTCTGCGCGCATTCCAGCGTGGAGCTGACGGTGTTATATTGTGTGGATGTCACCCTGGTGACTGCCACTACTCTACTGGTAACTATTTTGCACGTCGTCGTATGACTCTTCTCTTCTCTATGCTCGACTTCTTAGGAATTGAAAAAGGCCGTACTCGTGTAGAATGGTGTTCTGCTGCAGAAGGTGTACGCTTTGCCGGAATTATGAATGATTTCGTAAAGCAGATTACTGAGCTTGGCGAATGTAAAAAGCTGGAGGATGTAAGATGCAAGACAAATTAATCGCACGCGCAAAGGAACTCCTTACTGAAGGAAAAGTTCAGAAAGTTGTAGGCTGGAAGAAAGGTCTTTTTGAAGATGATATCACACCAGCTGTATTCAACTCTGCAGAAGAACTTGATAAAGATTTTGTGTTCAATAAATATTGCAAGGCTAATCTTTCAAAGTATCTTGTAAAAATCACAAGAGAAATTGAAGTTGCAAAGAGCACAACAAGAATGAACAACACAATGGCTAAACAGCGTGATCCTAATGCCCAGGATAAACCTATTCCACAGGCAGTAGTTCTCGTATTCCTTAAGCCAAGTGATACATATTCTTTCACACAGCTTCTTAAAGAAAACCGCATTACCCGCGGCGATGTATATGCTATCGGAGTTCCTTGTCAGGATACTCTCGACGGTGGAGATGTTTGTGAAAACTGCAAGAACAAAAAGCCTGTTTCTTGCGACGAATTAATCGGAATTGAAGCTGATGTAGAGCCAGTTGAATCTACACGCATGGCTGAAGTTGCAAAACTTGAAGCTATGACTGCAGACGAGCGCGATGCATTCTGGAAGAACGAGTTCAGCCGCTGTCTCCGCTGTAATGCATGCCGCGACATCTGTCCTGCATGTACCTGCGAAAAGTGTGTATTCGACAACAACAAGCTTTATACTTCACAGAAGGTTGCTGAAACTAACTTTGAAGAAAGCCTCTTCCACATCATCCGTGCATGGCACGTTGCAGGCCGTTGTACAGACTGCGGTGAATGTTCACGCGTTTGTCCACAGCACATCCCATTGTATCTTTTAAACCGCAAGTTCATAAAAGATATCAACGAGATTTACGGCGAATATCAGGCTGGTTCTGATATGGAAACAAAGCCTGCTATGCTTACATTTAATGCAGACAGCGATCCTGAAACAACAATCGTTTATGACCGCTCTAGCGACAAGGAGGCTGAATAATGCTTAGTATCAGTGCTGATAAAATTGATTCATTGTTTGAGCTTATCGGTTCAAAGCAGCCTCTTTACCTGCCTGTAGACAATAACTCTGGCAAGGCTGATTTTAAGAAGTGGGAAAAAGGCGTAAAGCTTTCTTCTGCCCTTAAAACTGTTCGCTCTGCAAAAGACTTCTTCTTCCCAAAAACTGAACATATGGTTTCATACAAGGTTTCTGGAAAAGAAATTGAAGTAGAAGATCCAAGAAAAGACGTTGAAGACTTTGTAATTTTTGGTGTACGTGCCTGCGATGCAAAAGGTTTTGAATGCATTGACAATGTTTATATGCATATGAATCCTCAGGATTCTTACTATACAAACCGCCGCGAACACGGAACTGTAATTACACTGGCTTGTAACGAACCTGTAAAAGAATGTTTCTGTTCAACATACGGAATCGACGCTTCCCTTGCTAAGGCAAGTGGAGACGTATCTTGCTGGAACGCAGACGGAAAATATTACTTTGCTGCTAATACAGACAAAGGAAATAAGTTCCTCGAAGCTGCAAAATCTGTTCTTTCTGATGGCGACGACAAGGCAGTAGAAGCAACAAAGAAATCAATTTCTGAAAAGATTGAAAAGCTTCCATTTGCACACCTGGACATTTCTAAGCTCGGAAAAGTAACTCCAGAGCAGATGAACAAGATTTTTGATAAAGACAATAAAACAAAAATCTGGGAAAAGGCTTCAGAAGCTTGTCTTGGTTGTGGAACCTGTACTTACGTTTGTCCAACCTGTATGTGTTTCGATGTTCGCGACTTTGCAACAGGAACAGACAAGGGAATCCGTCAGGTACGCTGCTGGGATTCATGTATGTATAACGACTTCACTCAGATGGCTGCAGAAAACCCACGTCATACTCAGAAAGAAAGAAGCCGCCAGCGCTTTATGCACAAGCTTGTTTACTACCCAATGGCACACGATGGTCTCTTCTCTTGCGTAGGATGCGGACGCTGTCTTGAAAGCTGCCCTGTAAACATGAACATCGTAAAAGTTATTAAAATGATACAGGAGGCGGGTGAACTCTAATGGAAACAAAAGAATCATTCATTCCTTATGTAGGAAAAATTATTGACATTAAACAGGAAACTCCTGATGTTAAGACTTTCAGCGTAGTTGGTCTTGACGGAAAGAAATTGTTCAACCACATTCCTGGACAGTGTGCTATGCTCATCGTTCCAGGCGTTGGTGAATCTATGATTTCCATCACTTCTTCACCTACCCTCGAATCTCACATGGAATTCTCTATTAAAAAGTGCGGTTGTGTAACTGAATGGCTTCACAACGCAGAAGTTGGTCAGCAGATTTGTCTCCGCGGACCGATCGGAAACGGATTCCCTGTTGAAGGTGCTCTTAAAGGAAAAGATATCCTCGTAATCGCCGGAGGTATTGGTATTGCTCCTGTACACTCTGTAGTAAATTACATGATGGACCACCGCGAAAATTACGGTAAAATTCAGGTAATTTATGGTGCCCGCTCAAAGGCAGACCTCGTTCGCCTTGACGAGATGCAGAATGTATGGAAGAAACAGCCAAACTGCTCTATCGATATTACAATCGACCGTGCAGAAGAAGGCTGGGATGGACACGTTGGATTTGTTCCACCTTTCATCACAGAGCTTAAACCAGATGCCGGCATGACAGTTATCATGTGTGGACCTCCAATCCTTATCCATATGTCACTTGGAATTCTTAAGGACCTTGGTTTCAAGGACGAACAGATTTTCACCACAATGGAAATGCGCATGAAGTGCGGTATTGGAAAATGTGGTCGCTGTAATATTGGTGACAAGTTTGTCTGCAAAGACGGACCTGTATTCAGTTTTGACCAACTTGGTGAACTTCCACCTGAGTATTAATTTATAGGAGCAAAATAAAATGGCTGAAAAGAAATCTGTAAAAAAGCCAGCTGCAGCTAAGAAACCTGCTGTTGAAAAGGCTGAAAAGAAAGAAATGGCTACAATTTATATTTTTGGTAAAAAATATGATGTTCCGGCTGAACTTACCATTATGAATGCAATGGAATATGCCGGATATCAGCTCAAGAGAGGCTGCGGATGCCGTAACGGCTTCTGTGGCGCTTGTGCTACAATTTACCGCATTAAGGGACAGAACCAGCTTCAGACTTGTCTTGCTTGTTCTAAGAAGGTTGAAAACGATATGTATATCGCTACTCTTCCATTCTTCCCACTCGTAAAGCAGATTTACGATATCAATAAGATTAAACCTGAGCAGTCTATCATGATGCAGCTCTACCCTGAGATTTACTCTTGTGTAGGCTGTAACGCATGTACTCGTGCCTGCCCTCAGAGCCTGCAGACAATGCAGTATATCGCTTACGCTCAGCGCGGCGATTTTGCAAAGTGTGCTGACCTTTCATTCGACTGTGTAATGTGCGGATGTTGTTCTTCACGCTGTCCAGCTGGAATCTCTCACCCACAGGTTGCAGAGCTTGCACGCCGCTTGAATGGTAAATACATTCAGCCACAGAGCCAGCACCTCATCGATCGTGTTAAGGAAATTGAGGAAGGTAAATGCGAAAAGGACATCAAGAACTTTGTAACTATGTCTACTAAGAACCTTGACAAAATCAAGGAACTTTATAACACACGCGAAATCGAGAAATAAGGAGAAAGACGAATATGTACGGAAATTACCTTGACGACGCTGCGAAAATCGTAGCTGAAAAACGCGAAGAAAACCTCAAATTTGAACATGCTCGTCTTACTGCAGAAGAAAAAGACGATTTGCTCTTGAAGTTCCATCCGGACCGCATTAAGAAGCAGTTCACAGAACTCAAAATTGGTCCTAACAAGGGACAGAAGGCTCCTATCGAGCTCGCAGAAATGCTTCAGGCTAAACCACGCATCGAGCCAGAAAAGATTGACCTTAACCACATTGACTACGAGTCAGACGTTCTCGTAATTGGTGGCGGTGGAGCTGGAACATCAGCTGCAATCATGGCTTCTGAAGCCGGAGCAAAAGTACTTCTCGTAACAAAGCTCCGTGTTGGTGATGCTAACACAATGATGGCTGAAGGTGGAATTCAGGCTGCAGACAAGCCAAACGACTCACCTGCTCAGCACTACCTCGACGCTTTTGGTGGCGGTCACTTCGACGGAAAACCTGAGCTCGTATATACACTCGTAAACAAGGCTCCATCTGTAATCAAATGGTTGAACGACCTCGGTGTTGAATTCGACAAGATGCCAGACGGAACAATGGTAACAACTCACGGTGGTGGAACAAGCCGCAAGCGTATGCATGCATGTAAGGACTATTCAGGTGCTGAAATCATGCGTACACTCCGCGATGAAACTTTCAACCGCGCAGACAAAATCACAGTTGTAGACTTTACAGCTGCTATCGAAATCATTAAGAACGACAAGGGCGAAGCTTGTGGTGCAGTTCTTATGAACATTGAAACTGGAGAAATCCGCATTGCTAAGGCTAAGGTTGTAATCATTGCAACTGGTGGTGCCGGACGTATGCACTATCAGGGATTCCCAACTTCTAACCATTACGGTGCTACAGCAGACGGTCTTGTAATTGCATACCGCGCTGGTGCAAAACTCCTTTATCAGGATTCTTTGCAGTATCACCCGACTGGAGCTGCTTATCCAACCCAGATTCTTGGTAAGCTCGTAACAGAAAAGGTTCGTTCTCTTGGAGCTAAACTTATCAATAAAGACGGTGAAGTTTACATTCACCCTCTCGAAACACGCGACGTAAACGCTTCTGGTATTATCCGCGAAGTTCGTGAAGGCCGTGGTGTTCACAACGACGTACAGGATGCTGTATGGCTCGATACTCCAATGATCGATATGATTCACGGAGAAGGAACAATCCTTAAGTCAATTCCTGCTATGTACAACATGTTCATTAAGTACGGAATCGATATCCGCAAGGAACCAATTCTTGTTTATCCTACACTCCACTATCAGAACGGTGGTGTAGAAATTGACAAGACATGTCACACTAACGTTGCTAACCTCCTCGTAGCAGGTGAAGCTTCTGGTGGTGTTCACGGTACAAACCGCCTTATGGGTAACTCACTCCTCGACGTAGTTGTATTCGGACGCGAAGCTGGAATCGAAGCTGGTAAGATGTTCAAGAAGATTAAGCTTTCAGACAAGCTTTCTCTCAAGCATGTAACAGACTTTGAAAAGGAAAGAGCTGCTGCCAAGATTAAGGGCAACGCTGTTTCTCCAAAGGTTCTTCCAACTTACCACCACGGAAACCCAGAATTCGATAAAGAAATTCCTGGAGCAACACTTTAATATTTGATCCTCCGGTCAAGCCGGAGGATGACAGTAGTCTGCCAAGTTTGTTTCGGCAGCTCATAAAAAAATCCGCAATCAAATCGATTGCGGATTTTTTTTTACCCTTATTATTATTCATCTTCCCATGCCGAATAATCATAATTTTCGTAATGAAGGTGATAGTATTCGCTGTTAAAGCTTTCCTTAAATTTATATTTCGGACCAACCTTACATTTTACATCCCTGCGGCAAATCGGAATGCACCAGGTAACCATATCGTTAGCAGTAACATATTCCCTGATTTTTACACAATCTTTTTTCAGGCTGTAAAAAAGATTGTACCAGCATTTTACATCACCATAGGTTGTGAGTTCATCAATTTTTCTTTTACCGCCAGTATGAATAATAAAATGCCTTGCAAAGATTTTTGCCAGTGCGCTACCAATGCTCCAGCCCCAGATCACAACCTTATAGTCCGGGTGATTTTCAACCTCTCTGTAAAATTTATCAAAAGGAACATTTTGTGCAGACTTATAGATTCTTGCATAACCAAAAGAAGTCCAGATTATTTTGTTATCAAGCTTAAGAGGCCATGGAAAAAAGAGATAATTATTATCCCAGTCTTCATCGCTGTCGCTTTCCTTAAACTGAATAATTACTTCTTTACTTTCATCATCTACTATAATTTTATAATCAAGATCTCGGCCGATTTCTTCATAGGTGTCTCCATAGTGCTTGTAGGCATAAAATCTTTTCTGAGTGAGAGACATATTTTCAGTGATTTTTTCGAACTCAGCATTTCTTCTGGCCCATTTTTCTTCTGCTGTTTCAGGTTCTTCAAAGTTATTTTCAGCATCAGAAGTTTCTACTTCTTCTGCAACTTCCTCAACAACTGGAGCTTCATTAAGCTGATTTTCAGAGTTATCTTTTACTGCTTTTGTAGAAGAACAGGAATTAAAGCCTATAAAAGCAAACATCAATAGGAATGATAAAATCGTAATTTTTTTAATGGTAGCAATCTTTTTCATAATAATTTAAATATTATAACACAATATTTCCACAATTATTAGTTTTTTTTCATTTTTTAACCTTGCTTGAATATAAGCCTGTATAACATTATAATAGAAGATAGAGGTATTAAAATGGTTCTTTTTGGTGGAATCTTATCAATTAAAACAATCAGTTTTTTAGTTTTTTGTGTATTCGTAATCGCAGGATTAGGATACCTTCTTGGTAGAATCACAATTAAAGGTGTTTCTTTGGGAACTGCGGGAGTATTTATCGTAGCTCTTCTTTTTGGTGCTTTCCTTTATAACCCTCTGGCTGCTCAGCTTAAGGTTGGTGGAGCAACTTATGTTTCAAACGCACTCAAGATTGTAGAAAATCTTGGTTTGATTCTGTTTGTAACTTCTGTTGGATTTATTGCCGGTCCAAGTTTTTTTGGTGATTTGAAGAAGAACTTTAAGTCTTACATTCTTCTTGGTGTAGTAATCATTTTGTTTGGCGGACTTTCTTGCGCTGGCTGTATCATTTTTGATAATAAGGTATACGGACGCGACCTCGAAGAAGTAGCTGCAATGCTCGTTGGTCTTCTTTCTGGTTCTCTTACTTCTACTCCAGCCTTCTCTGCTGCAAAAGCAACAGTAACTCAGGGTGGAGCAATTGACTATGAAGCAATCGTAGCTGTAGGACACGGAATCGCTTACCTCTTTGGTGTAGTTGGTGTTGTTCTTTTTGTTCAGCTTGTTCCAAAGTTTGCAAAAGCTGATATGGATGCAGAACGTGCAAAGCTTTCTGAATCTGCTCCAGAAGCACCTTCTAAACTCACAGGTTCAGAACTTGATCTTGATCCTTTTGGATTCTGCGCATTCTCATTAGTAGCAGTTCTTGGTGTATTCTTTGGTTCTTTCAAGTTCGGTAACTTCTCTCTTACAACAACAGGTGGATGTCTTATCCTTTCTTTGATTTTCGGACACTTCCAGAAGATTGGAAAAGTAAGCATTATGCCACAGGAAGCAACTCTTAAAGTTTTCCGTGAACTTGGTCTTATGCTCTTCTTGATTGGTGCCGGTGTTGCAGGTGGTGCTTCATTCGTTAAGTACTTCCAGTGGGTATACTTCATCTACGGAATCATTATGACACTTCTTCCAATGATTTTTGGTTATATCTTTGCTAAGTTCGTTCTTAAGCTCAACCTTTTGAACAACCTTGGTTCAATCTGTGGTGGTATGACATCAACTCCAGCTCTTGGAACTCTCATTTCAACAGCCGGAACAGAAAAGGTAGCCGGAGCTTACGCTTCAACTTACCCAATCGCTCTCGTAGCAGTTGTACTCGTTTCACAGTTCTTAATCATTATTTTCCGCTAATCTTATATCGCAATAAAAATATGTATGCGGAGTGAAAAAAAAGCCTGTCACCAACATCATCCTCGTTGGCGACAGGCTTTTTTTTCACGTGAGCATATATATTTTTATTACTTACTAGTCATATTTATTACACCATCCCAGTCATCTGCAACTCCGTTTTCTATGAAGTTTTTACAGCGGTCTGCAAAGACAAGGGCAATCGGGTCACCGCCACACATTGAGTTGGCCTGAATGAAAAGCTTTCCGGCGTTTGCAAAATCTCTTGTAAGGTATTTATCAAGAGCTGCATGGAAAATATCAATTTCTTCTTTCTGTTCACGGGTAAGTTCATCTGTAAAACCTACAATACTGTACAATTGAACTGGAGTTGAACGGCCAACTACACGAACCTGATCCAGGCGTTTTGCGGCAATTGCTCCTTTATGAGCCCCTGAATCTGCCATGTTCCAGGTATCATCAGAACACATAATCCATGAACCATAAGCCTTGTTTACACCTTCAAGGCGGCTGGCAAGGTTTACAGTATCACCAATCATTGTGTAGTTAAGTTTACTGAAGCTGTCTGTTTTACTTCCCATAAGACCTACAAAGGCTTCTCCAGAGTTTACACCGATTCGAGTCTGAAGCGGCTTAAGCTGTATAGTTTCTTTGCTTCCATCTTCATGTGTAATCTCTTTTGGTTCAAACAAATCAGCATGAGTCTTGTTAAACTCAACTTCAACTTTCTTCATACGTATTGCAGAATCCAGACAGAGGTAAGCCCACTCTTCCGGAGTATGGGTGTTCATAGGGTCAGGAGCACCAAACATTGAGATGATGGCATCACCTTCGTATTTATCAATATTTCCGTTGTTGCGAAGAATCTCGTTAGACATCTGGCCCAGGTATTCATTCAAAATCTCAATAAGTTTGTTTGGTCCTTCGTCTCCATAAAGTTTACCAATGCTTTCGCTGAGAGTAGAGAATTTCTGAATATCTGAGAAAAGAGCTGTTATTGTTTTTTTCTGTCCTTCTGTCTTAAAGGCATCCGGATTTTTACGAAGCTCGTTTACGGTATCCTTATTTGCAAAAGAAGAAGCAATCTGGGTAATGAACTGTTTTTCTTTTGTAGACAAATAGAAACGGAAGCCTATTCCAGCAATCAAATCTACAAAGAGGTAAAGGATTGTTCCAACAAACTGAATATAATATCTGCTGAAAACAAATAGAGCGCCCCAGAAAAGGCAATAAAGCAGATATGCTGCAAAGGTTGTAATATTCTGAGTTGTATTTGTAGCATTAAATAAAAGCAGCATCAATAAAGATAATACAAGAGCAAACAGTAAGCCCCACTGCCATTTTATAGTGCAGATAAAATCTTCTTTTAAAAGTGTATTCAAAACGTTGGCATGAATACCTACATTCATAAACTTGGTTTCATAAGGAGTTGCTCCAATATCAGTTGTAGATGTTGCAGTATTTCCGATAATACAATAAGCATCTTTATAAAGAGGTCTAAGCTCCTTCATAAAATCATTAAATGCATCAGTAAAATATTTAAGATTATCAAAATCCTCTTCGAGATAACTCTGCATTTCTTCTAAGGCTGGATCACTAAATCTTTCCATCAGTTCTTTAAGACGTGCAGTTACTTCAGCTAAATGTCCTGCTTTGCAATACTGTCTTACATCTGAATAAAATTGACTTCTTAAATCAAAATAAAGCCTATAGTCTTCATCACTAATGCCATCAATTATAGAACCATCTGAATTATAACCGGTACACTTTGCAAGTAACTCGTCCTTAAGCTGACATACTGCTTCATATTCATCAAGCAAGGCCCAGGCTTCTGAAGTATATGTCATTTCTGAACCATCATCATTTGCAACAGCATGCATTGTAATATAGTTTAAAAGAGAAACAATCTGTTCTTCAAAAGTATCAAGTCTTATAAGATTTATGATTGAATCATTCTTAAATGAAGAGTCGCTGGAACCGTGGCGGTAATTAATCAGCATACGTCCATGAGGATCCAAAGGAATCTTAAGATCTTTGCGGCCGCCTGTATAAGGGTTCTTTGCATTTTTAACAATCAGGTAATCCTTTTCGCGGATAAGTTCCTTAGAATCTACAATATCGAGGAAAGGTCCAAAGGCAAGCTGATTTATATAGTGATCATTATATTTTACTAAAAGCTGCATTCGGCGGCGGATACCATCTCCATCTACTACAGAGTTAGTATAGTTTGCACCATAAGCTCTTGTCATCAGTTTGTGCATAGCCGGATTAAAACCACGCGATTCCCCTGTTTCATAAGAAGTATATTCATTTCCAATCTGAATAAGATTAGAAGAATCAGTTACTTTGTCTGTAAGAATACGGTTGAGGATATAATTATTCTCTTCCGGTGTGATATCATAACCAAGGTCATCATGATTTATTGTAAGATATGTATGTCCAAAGAACTGAATACAACGCGCAAAATATTCATCATTGTCACGTGACATATTTTCGGCAATGTAATTTTGAAGATTTTCAAAGGTAGGCTCAATATTTTCACCAATCAGTTCATTAACCAGAGCAGGAACTTCAGATGCACGGATATAACCTGCATTAATTGCTGAAGAAAGCTGGCCGATTAATTCGTTTACAGTATCTTCGGTAACATAAACCTGCTTGTAGATCTTCTGTTCTGCTGAAGGTGCAATACCGTTTTTTGTTGGAGAAATATATTCAATATCGAATATTGCACAATTAGCCCCCAGCTCCTTCATACGTAAAAGGGCATCTGCGTAAATATCACGGCTCCATGGCCATTCTCCAAGTTCTTTGATTGAAGGGTCATCAATTTTTACAAGCATGATATTTTTGTCGGCAACTGGTTCTTTTCTACGACCAAGAAGAGAATCGTAAAGACGGAAATCTAATTTTGCAAAAATGCCTGTATAAAATAAAACTCCGAATAGTAAAAATACAAATAATTTAATAATAAAGCTGATAAATAAATTTTTGTTCTTCATAAATTTATTATAACAGAGAATATTAAATAAGTAAAAATTTATTGCTTATTAGAAATCTTCTAATGCAAGTTTTGCAGCCAGCTGCTCTGCTTCTTTCTTTGATTTGGCTGTAACCGGGCCATATACCTTGTCTCCAAGATGAACACTTACCTTAAAAGTCTGGTCGTGGTCAGGGCCTGTTTTAGAAATAAGCTCGTAGCGGGGACACTGCTTAGTTTTTTTCTGAAACTTTTCCTGCAACTGTGTCTTAAAATCTTTCGTACCCTGAGAAAAGGTATCTGCAATTGCAGGAGCAATAAATGAAAGCACATACTTTTCTGCAGCCTTATAGCCAGAATCCAGATAGTAAGCACCGATTATCGCTTCCATACAGTCTGCGAGAATTGCAGGCTTTGTACGGCCGCCTGTAAGCTCTTCTCCGTGGCCAAGAAGTAAAAGCTTATCAATTCCAAAGCGCAGGGCAACCGGTGCCAATGCTTTTTCAGATACAACAGCTGATTTGATTTTTGCCAGATCGCCTTCCGGATTGTCTAGATTTGTATACAGATAGGCTGCGGTTACCATTCCAAGGACTGAATCACCCAGGAATTCAAGCCGCTCATTATTTTTCACTCCGTGTGCTTCGTTTGTGAGTGAACGATGATGAAAGGCCTGATCAAGAAGTTCAATCTTCTTAAACTTTATTCCTACCCTGTTACAAAATTCAGACAGTTTATGTTTTCTTTCTTTAGTTAGTTCCATAATTCCTCGTAAAGGAGGTCTCGATACACCGCTTCGCGGCACTCGACCACCGTTGGTTGAGTAGTACGGTGCTAAAGCACCTATCGTATCGAAACCACAATAAAAAAAGCACAAGACTTACTCTTGTGCTTTCTGCTCTTTTATCTTAGTTATAAGAATTATTTGCCCTGTTCAGACTTGATGAAGTCATAAGCATCGCGAACAGTTTCGAATTCGTTTGCTTTTTCATCTGGGATGCTAACTCCCAATTCTTCTTCGATAGCGTATACCAATTCATAAGTATCAAGGCTATCAGCTCCAAGATCATTTCTGAAAGAAGAATCCAAAGTGATCTTTCCTTCATCGATTTCCAATTTGTCAGCAATAAGCTTCTGGATTTTTTCAAACAATTCGTCCATTCTTTTTTACTCCTAAGAATTAGCCATTAACTTCAGGTGTGATAACCTGGCGTCCGCGGTAGAAACCACATTTTGGACAAACATGATGAGACTGTACAAGGTTTCCGCAGTTATTGCATTCAACAAGCTGTGGAGCCTTAAGTTTCATGTTGATTGTCTGACGTCTTTTTGTTACGGCCTTTGATGTTTTACTTCTTGGTACTGCCATATATGTAACCTCACTATAATATTATCAGATATAACTGAAGTTTAATATACAACAATTCCAATCTGAATGTCAATCTATTATACCAAATTAACGTCATTTGTCAAACAAAAATCAAAAAAATGTCATTTAAATAATAACTTTAAATGTTAAATTCTGGCTCCCAGTCGTGATTCATAGGTTAAAAAACGCGCAATATTGCGCTAGACGTTTTTGGGGGTATAGAAACTATATTAATGCCGCTCTCGCGGCATCCCCCAAAAAAGTCTTTTTGCCCTATGCCTCACTCCTTCGCGCCAAAATATCAGTTTACAAATTAATTTTTATATTTGTTTGACAATGCCTCAGCAACCAGAGGAGGAACCATTCTGGATATATCGCCGCCGAACTGGGCAAGCTGTTTGATTGAGGAGGATTTTACGATAGCGTATTTTTCTTTGGACTGGAGGAAGACTGTTTCTATGTCCGGGTTGAGGTTCTGGTTCATCAGGGCTAGTTCAAACTCGTAGCCGAAGTCGTTGGCTGAGCGCACTCCCCTTACCAGGACTTTGGCGCCTACTTCTTTGGCGTAGTTTACAATGATTCCTTTATATGAATGAACAGACACGTTTTTGAAAGGCTTAATCAGTTCGCGCAAAAATTCAACGCGTTCTTCTTCTGTGAACATAGTCTTTTTTTCCGGATTTACAGATACAACAACATCAACGCTTTCAAAAAGTCCGGAAGCTCTTTTAATAATATCTAAATGACCATTTGTTGGCGGATCAAAAGATCCTGCAAAAACTGCTTTTACCATATATACGTAATCTATCTTATTTGACGAAAACGGGCAATAGATGTAAAATTGACTCTATGAAAAAGATTTATGTTTTGTTCACAATTATTCTCGGTGTTTGTTTAATCTCATGTGGTTCTGCACCTGCTGCTGAAGAAAAAAAGCCAGAGGCCCCAGTTGTGGAAGAAACTGCAGTTGATGAAGTTGAAGATGTAGTTGATGTTGACGACGAAGTTGAGCTTATTAATGAAGAAGTTCCGGCAGAAGCTGATGATGAAGAATATCTCCGTTCTACAAAAGCCCTTTCTGCAGAAGAATTAGTAACTAAAGACGAATTTGCTGAAGATAAGGCAGAAATCCTTAGAATCATTAAAGAACTCCAGAAGGTAATGGAAAAAGAAGATGTAGAAGCCTGGCTCAAATATGTAGATAAGGATTCTAAAAACTTCTATTCAAATCCCGCAAATATCCGTAAGGTACAGAAAAAACTTCCTAACAAAGCAATCGTATTGAATGGAATCGGAGACTACTTTAAGTATGTATTCATTCCTTCAAGAAAGAACCGTGAAATCACCGAAATCCGCTATATCTCAAAAACTAATACAAAAGCTGTTCAGGTAAATGAAGACAAGTCTATTACAAGGTATTATCAGTTTATAAAGGTAAACGGTAAGTGGTACGTTCAGCTGGACCGCGTTTAATGGCGTTTAATTTCCGTTGATTTTTTATCAAGTATATTCTATAATTATTAAATAGGTTTTTAGACCACGGAGGAATTTTTGATGAAACTTTCAAGAAAAGTTTTTGTTGCATCAGCAATGATGCTCGTAGCTGGATTTGCTTTTGCTCAGTCAGAAAAAGAATCATCTGTTGAAAGTGAATATCTTAACGATGTTGATGGCGACATCATTATGACACTTGCTGAATCTGATGAATATGATAATAAACTTGTTGCCCTTCAGTACCTTCAGGCAGCACTTGATGACGGCAATACTTCAGATGCTGTTATTCAGGCTCTTGACCGCCTTGCAGGTGATGGTCTTACAACTCAGAACCGTACAAACGGACGCCTTATGAACAACTTCCCGGAAATCCGCCGCGAAGCCTGTAAGCTTATGGCAAAGGTTCCTACCGAACATTCAAAGAACATGCTGATTTCTATTGCAGTTGCAGACAATGAACCAATGGTAATTGCTGCTGCAGTTAAGTCTCTTGGCCAAATTGGAATTAATGAAAATGATGAAGCAGTTGATGCAATCGCTTTTGCTAACCGCAGAAATCAGGTTTTGAATCCTACAAGTTCTCTTGCACTTGAAGTTCTTAATGCATTTGAAATGCTTGCTGATTCAACAGAAAATAAAAAGACAATGATTGACACTGTAACACGTATTTCTACAGATTATCATTATGTAACACCTGTTAGACAGAAGGCTTACAAGCTTCTTAAAAAGCTTTCAAGCTCAAATGACAGCAAGAAGAAATCAAACGCAGACGCAAAATAAATTATAAACGAGAGAATTCAGTTTATAGAAAAAGGGCTTCCATAAAGGATGCCCTTTTTTAGCGCAAAAAAATAATTACGATAACGTTGGAGTAAATATGGAACCAATAATCCTTGCATCTTCTTCCCCTCGCCGACAGGAAATCTTAAAAATGCTTAAGATTCCTTTCAGAGTAATCATTCCAAACATTGATGAAACTCTATCATCTGCAGTGGAAAAGGAACAGATTCCAGAATTACTTGCACAGGAAAAAGTTTCTGCCGTTATCCGCTCTCTGCCTGCAGGTCAGGAGATTCAGTGGATTCTGGGTGCCGACACTGTTATTCTTTTTGAAGACAAGATTATGGGAAAGCCTGAAAATCATGATCAGGCAATTGAATACCTATCTGCTCTTCAAGGAAAAACACACACAGTTCTTACAGCAATTGTTCTGTATAATGGCCGCGAAAAGAAGACAATTTCACGCCTTTGCAAAACTAAGGTAACCTTTGCTCCAATGACTAACGAAGAAATTGAATGGTATGTAGAAACCGGTGAATGGCACGGAGCAGCCGGCGGTTACAGAATCCAGTCTCTTGCATCTTGTTTTATCTCTAATATTGAAGGTTCATATTCAGGAGCCGTCGGCTTGCCTATTTTTGAGCTTTACGATATATTAAAAGAACAGGGATATTCTATTTTAGAGTAGACATTCCCGAGAAATACGCATTCGTCAAGGCACGCTTTCGCTTAAAGCCTTGACAAACGCGTTTTATGTGCTGGCTGTTAGCCTAGCACTATAATCTTCCGGCCCTTCGGGGTACGAGAAATAGAGTTTGGTGGTGAATGCAAAGGATTCCCGGGTCTAGCCCGAGAATGACATTTGTTCGTAATTCACCCGTGAAGGAGTTAATCATGGCAGTAGTAACCATGAAGAACCTGTTGGAATCTGGAGTACACTTCGGACATCAGGTAAAACGCTGGGATCCACGTATGAAGAAGTACATCTTCGCAGAACGCAATGGTATCCACATTATCGACTTGCAGAAGACAATCGCTGCAATCAAAGACGGCTATGATGAAGTACGCAGAGTTACTGCATCTGGCAAATCAATCCTCTTCGTAGGAACTAAAAAACAGGCACAGCAGGCTGTACAGAAAGAAGCTGAACGCTGTGGTATGTTCTATGTAAACAACCGCTGGCTTGGTGGTATGCTTACAAACTTCGCTACAATCAAAAAATCACTTCAGCGCCTCAAGAAAATCGAAAAGATGGAAATTGACGGCACATTCGATAATCTTACAAAGAAAGAAGTAGCTGCCCTCCAGAAGGAAAAGGCAAAGCTCGAAAAGAACCTCGGTGGTATTAAAGAGATGAAAGAACTCCCAGGAGCTCTCTTCGTAATCGATACACACAAAGAACAGCTTGCAGTTGCAGAAGCACGCAGAATGGGTATCCCAATCATCGCTGTTGTTGATACAAACTGTAACCCAGAAGGAATCGACTACCCTATTCCAGGTAACGATGACGCTATCCGCGCTATTTCTTTGTTCACTTCTATTATTGCTAACGCTGTAATTGAATCTGACAATGAAGCTGGTCTTAAGATTCTTGAGAACCTTAACGACGAAGATGATGTTCAGACTGACGCTTCTACACGTACAGAAGATCAGGAAATCGTTGATTACTCTAACTATCAGCCAACTGAACCAAAAGAAGAAGATGTTGAAGCAGACGAAAAAGAAAGCCTTGCTGACGACGTTGACGAAGACAAAATTTATAAGGACTAATATATGGCAATCACAGCAGCTGACGTAAAGGCACTTCGCGAAGCAACTGGTGCCGGCATGATGGAATGTAAAAAAGCCCTTACAGAATGTAATGGCGACATGGCAGAAGCAGAAAAATATCTTAAGGAAAAGGGACTTGCAGCTATGGCTAAGCGCGCTGAGCGTGCTACAACTGAAGGTCGCCTCTTCATCCGCCAGAACGGAAATAAAATTGCAGTTGTTGAACTTACTTGTGAAACTGACTTTGTTGCAAACAACGCTGACTTTATCGCCGTTGGTGAAAAGCTCCTCGACGTAACTTTCGAAAAGGGTTACACAAAGGTTGAGGCTGATCACGAAGCTATTCTTGAACCACTCAAGGTATCTATCCGTGAAAACATGAAGGTTGCAAAGGTTGAGGTAATTGATGTACCTGCTGATGCATCTGCTTCATTCTACGTACACTCAGACAAGAAAACTGGTGCTGTAGTTGTAGTTAAGGGTTCTACTGCAGATGTAGTAAAGACTTTTGCTTATGACTGCTGTCTCCACATTGCCGCATTCACACCATCTTATCTTTCAAAGAAAGACGTTCCAGAAACATATGTTGCTGAACAGAAGGAAATCTTCAAGGCACAGATGGATCAGGACGAAAAGATGGCTGGTAAGCCTGAGAACGTTAAGGAAGGAATTCTCCAGGGTAAGATTAACAAGCACCTTGCAGAAATCTGTTTCGAAGACCAGATGTTCGTAAAGGACGACAAGAAAACTGTAACAGCAAAACTTGCAGAAGTTGGAAAGGAAGCTGGTGCTTCTTTGAGCTTCGCTACAGCAAAACTTTTTGTACTTGGAAAGTAACATAGATTCCCCGGTCAAATCGGGGAATGACATTTAGTGTCATTCCGAACTTGTTTCGGAATCTCTTTGATAGATGCTGAAACAAGTTCAGCATGACTGTTTTCGGAATGACATTTCTAGGAGGAAAAAAAATGGCAGACATCGAAGAAAGAATGAACAAAACTATCGATTCATTGAAAGATTCTTTTAACACAATCAGAACTGGACGCGCTAATGCCGCAATTTTTGATAAGGTTCGTGTTGATTATTACGGAACAAAATCACCTTTGAATCAGGTTGCAACAATCGCAATTCCTGAAGCACGTTCTGTCATCATCACTCCTTTTGACAAATCACTTATTTCTGAAATTGAAAAAGCAATTCAGATGGCAGACCTCGGATTGAATCCATCAAACGATGGTAAGGTAATCCGCATTGCAATTCCTGCTCTCACTGCAGACCGCCGTAAGGAACTTGTAAAGCAGGCTAAAACTGTTGCAGAAAACTCAAGAACAGCAATCCGCAACATCCGCCGCGACGGAAACGACGACCTCAAGAAACAGCAGAAAGACGGAAGTCTCACAGAGGACGGACTTAAAACTGAAACAGACAAGCTTCAGAAGCTTACAGATAAATACATCGACGAAATCAATAAGATTTACGATGCAAAGGAAAAGGATATCATGCAGAACTAATGCATGAATGACTTTATGGCTTTGGATAAGGAAAATCTTCCGCTGCATGTAGCCATTACAATGGACGGCAACGGAAGATGGGCACAAGAAAGAAAACTCCCCCGCACTTCTGGACACGACGAGGGCTTGCGCACTGCGAAAAGAATCGTAAAGGCTGCAAGCGACATTGGAATAAAATATCTTACACTTTATGTTTTTTCCACTGAAAACTGGAAGCGTGCCGAACAGGAAGTTGGCTTTTTAATGAACCTTATCCATACCCATCTTTGTGCTGAACTGGACTTCTACAGAGAAAATAAAATCAGAGTACGCCACATAGGAAACTTTGATGCTCTGCCTAAGGGAGTTCAAAAAGATATACAACAGGCAATTAAAGATACAGCCGGCTTTACCGGCATGACAGTAAACCTTGCAATCAACTATGGCGGACGTGACGAAATAATCCGCGGAATCAAAAAAATCATAAATGAAAAAGTTCCGGCAGAAAAGCTGGACGAAAAACTCTTCTCCACATATCTTGATATGCCGAATGTTCCGGATGTAGACCTTCTTATTCGAACTGGTGGAGAACAAAGGCTCAGCAATTATCTTTTATGGCATGTAGCTTATGCCGAACAAATATATTGTGACACACTCTGGCCAGATTATTCAAATGAGGAATTTATTTCTCATATTGAGGCCTTTCAGCACAGAAACAGACGTTTTGGTGCCGAAAAGCCGGCCGCAAAAAAGGAATAAAGTATGAGTAAAGTTGTAAAAAGACTTTTGACATTTTTTATAGGAATTCCACTGGTACTTGCAGTAGTATTCTGTGATTTTCTAAACCATTTACCACTTCAGATTGCAATAGGAGTTTTTGCAGTTCTTGGAGCAAATGAGTTTTATAACATGCTTACTAAAAAGGGCTGCATTCTTTTTAATAAAGAATTGATTTTGATTCTTACTGCTCTTCTTCCTTTTTCAAGTTACATCTTTTTACTTGCCGGTCTTTCACTGGATGTAACACCCTGGCTTTTTATTTCACTTATAATACTTTTAATGGGTGTTGAATGCTTAACTGCAAAAAGTTTTGAAAACTCTGTTTATAAAATTGCTTATTCAACACTCACACTTTTTTACACCGGCTTACTTCTTACCTTCCTTTCAAGAATGACAATTCTTCCAGATTCAAAATACATAATCAGCCTCTTTTTGATTTTTGTATTTATGTGCGACTCATTTGCCTGGTTCTTTGGAATTCTTTTTGGAAAATCAACAAGAGGATTTGTTGCGGCAAGCCCTAACAAGAGTCTTGTTGGCTTTATTGGTGGAATTGCAGGTTCATTAGGCTGCGGCTTCCTCTTCAAATATATCTTCCCTGAAGTAATGACCATCAGCAATGTAAATCTTGCAATTCTTGGAGCAATTACTGCAATTGCAGCTATTATCGGAGATTTGATTGAATCTGTTTTTAAACGCTCATGCGACATTAAAGACAGTGGTAATCTTATCCCTGGTCGTGGCGGTGTACTCGATTCCATTGACTCAGTAATTATTGCCGCTCCGATTTTCTATATTGGTTATAATTTCTTGTTCTAAGATAAATATGTCACCCTGAACTTGTTTCAGGGTCTCATTTATAAGATCCCGAAACAAGTTCGGGATGACGTGTCACGGATAGCATATGAAAAAGGTTTTAGTTCTTGGTTGTACAGGGTCTATTGGATCCAGCACTCTTGATATCATAAATAACATGCCTGAAGAGTTCTGCGTTTGCGGACTTCAGGCTCATTCAAATAAAGAAAAACTTTCTAAGCTTGCAGCAGACTACAAATGTCCAAGTCTACTTTCTTCAGAAGATAATTCACAGGAAGCTTTTCAGAAGCTTATAGACCAGGCTCAGCCTGATATTGTAATAAACGGTATAGCCGGTGCTGCAGGACTCCTGCCTTCAAAAACCGTTCTTGAAAATGGAATTGATTTAGCCCTTGCTAACAAAGAAACAATCGTAATGGCAGGTCCCCTTATTAAAGAGCTTGCCCGCGACAAGGGAGCAGCCCTCCTTCCTGTAGATTCAGAACATTCTGCAATTTTAAATCTCACTCAGAGAATCGGTATGCAGAATATTAAAAAGATTGTAATTACAGCTAGCGGTGGACCTTTCAGAACCTACACAAAAGAGCAGCTGCAAGAAGTTACTCTTGAACAGGCACTTAAGCACCCAACCTGGAATATGGGAAAGAAAATCACAATCGACTCTTCTACACTGGCTAATAAAGGACTTGAAGTTATTGAAGCAGCCTTTCTTTTTGATGTGACTGCAGACCAGATTGATGTTGTTGTTCATCCTCAAAGTCTTATACATTCATTAGTGAGAACTAACGACGGAGAGCTTTATGCACAGATTTCTGAACCGGATATGAAGCATCCTATTTTGTGTGCCCTCAACTGGCCCGAAAACAAAAAATGTTACATGGAAGAGTTTGATTTGTTTGATAAAACGATGACCTTCTACAAACCAAGAATGAATGATTTTCCTCTCCTTTCCTACGCCTTTGAATGCGTACGTTTTGGAAAGTGCTATCCGATTGCCTTTAATGCCGCAAACGAAGTTGCAGTACATGCCTTTATAGACGGCAAAATCAACTATCCTTCAATTTCCCGTATTGTACGCGCTGTACTTGACCGCAACTGGAATACATATCTTGATTCCTTTGAAACTGTTTTTGAAGCAGATAAAAAGGCCCGCGAATACGCTATGGAGCTTATATAATGAAGTGGCTGTATGGAATCTTATGTTTATTCTTTCTGATTGTCTTTCATGAATTTGGACACTTTCTTGCAGCCAAGCTTTTCGGCGTAAAGGTAGAAAGTTTTTCTATCGGCTTTGGCCCTGTTTTACTCCACCACACTGTAAAAGGAACAGACTACCGTCTTTCCCTCATTCCACTCGGCGGCTATTGCGGCATGAAGGGAGAAAAAGATTTTCAGAAAGCAATTGAAGAAAAGCTTCCAGAAATCCAGGCAGAACCAGATTCCCTTTATGGCATTCACCCCTTCAAGAGAGCTTTGATTGGTTTTGCAGGTCCTTTCTTTAATTTTATTTTTGCAATCATTGCCTGTGCCTTTATAAATGGAATCGGCTACACCTATTATACATATTCAAATAAGATTCTTATAACAGACAATCTTCCTTCCTCTGCTGCCCGCGATGCAGGCATTCAATCCGGTGATATTATCATTCAGATTAATAATAAAAAGATTTTTGATTTTTCTGAATTGATTGAAGAAGTTTCTGTAAGACCTGATGAAGATCTGAAAATTATAGTAGACCGTGACGGAGAGCTTCTTGAATTTAACGTACATTCAGAAATGGACAAATCTTCTGGCAGCGGAAAAATCGGAGTTGCCGCAGACACATCAAAAGTTTTGAAAAAAGAAGCACCAACTTACAGCTTCTTTCCGGCAATTTACCATGGTTTTACAGACACTATAAAATCGGTTGGAATTACAATTAAAAGCATTGGAATACTCTTTAAGGGTGTTGATATGAACAACGCTGTTTCCGGCCCGGCCCGGGTCACAGAACTTCTTGGCAGCACTGTAAAAGAAGGCTTTTCTGCGGGCTTAAAAGTAGGCTTTGTAAGCCTTATGAGCCTTATGTCAGTAATCAGCATTTCACTTTTTATAATGAATCTGCTTCCAATTCCAATTCTGGACGGCGGGCTTATTTTAATCGCTCTTATTGAAATTATTATTCGCCGGCGTATAAATCCGCGCATACAGTATTATGTGCAGTTTATAGGCTTGGCATTTATTGCTTTAATATTTATCATTGGACTTAAAGGTGATATCTTTTATTTTATAAACAGGGGTAAATAATGAAAAAATACATTGGACTTCTGGCTGCGGCCCTTCTTTCTTTTTCAATTTATGCACAGCCTCATATTTCAACACAGTCTCATCAGGCACAGGTAACTCAGATTTCACCAGTTTCTGCACGTGGAACTGACGGTTCATATTACACTGCTTCTGACGACGGCTTTGTCATTAAATGGTCTTTTGACGGTCAGGGAGAACACTACCAGTTTTCCGATGTTTCAATAAAACTCCTTGCAGTTGCCCCTGGTGGAAATGAAATTGCAATTTATGAAACAGACGGTGGTTCAATAAACCGCCTTACAATCTGGGACTGGAAAACCCTTACCCGTAAATATCTGAAGAAGTTTTCTGATTCAATTACTTCCCTTTCCTACTCTGCTAAAGGAACCTACCTTATTGCAGGAACTGCAACTGTAGACGGTGCTGTCTGCATACGTACTCAGGGCTGGCAGATTGTAGACAAGATTAAGGCGAATACCGGAATTGTAAGCTATATTCACACAAGTGGAACAGAAAAGACCTGTGTATTCTATTCTCCTTCAGGAGCCCTGTCTTTTTATGATTTTACAACAGGAAAGCTTAAGCAGAAAATGCAGATCTTAAAAGGTCTTTCGCAGACAGTTATGTACAACAATAACCGCCTTTTTGCCGGAGTTCGTGACAATACAATTTACATTACTGCTTCTGGAAAGACTATTGCTTCTGTTCCGGCAAATAATCCGATTATTATTTCTACAGAAGCTGATTATAATCTTTACTATCTGGAAACTGATGGACGCGGTAACTATGAAGTAAAGATGATTGAAAGTCAGGAAGAAAACAAGGTTTCAAATCCGCGATTGGTAAAGAGCCTTAAAGGCCCTAGAGGCTCTGCTGTTGTTACTGCAGCTGTAAAGGATGCAACAAGCATTTATTTTGGCGGCAAGAACGGTTCTGTATACAAGAGCGAAGTTGAAGCTACAATCACAACAAACACAATGGTAGAAATGACCGAAAATATCTATTCAAAGATTTACGGCATGGCACCAGCTGAAAATGATTTTTACTTCCTTACTACAAATGCAATTTACCGTTCTTCTTATGATACCGGTGTAATTTCAAGACTTTCAACTACATCCGGCGAAACAGATATTATTGCCTACAAGAATAACTCTGCAATTTTGTGGAGCCAGTCTGAAAATTCTCCGGTTAAACTTGTAAATCTTGAAACAAAAGCTTCCAGCATTTTATTCACACCAAAGAACAGTGTGCAGAAGGTTAAGCTTTGTTCTGTTGAAGGAAATGATTTCCTTATTGAAATTGAAAGTAACAGCGTGGTTAATCTTTATGATATGCAGAGCGGAAAGCTTTCTGAGATTTATTCAGGAACCGGTATTCAGGATGCAGTTTACATGAATAACAAACTTGTATACATTGCAAAATCTGCGGCAACTAATCCACAGACTCCGCTTTTGAGCGTAAATCCGGAGACTATGGAAACAGTTCCTCTTCCAATCAAGGGTAACGTTACTTACGCTTTGAGCACAGACGGAAAAACAATCTACGGTCTTAATATTATTTCTGATGATACAGGACGCAATACTTACGTATTCTCTTACAATATTTACACAAAGCAGATGACAAATATTTTGAAGTTTGCAGAAGAGGATGCGGAAGCCTTTACTTATTTGAGTGGTAATACATTATTTACAAATATCGGCCGTAACAAGGTATACTGCTACAATCTTTCTACTAAAAAAAGATTTGCTTATAACCGCTCGGCTTCTATTCCAAAGACACTTTGTCTGAATAGCCGCAGAGCAGTTATTTTGAACTCTAATGGTAGTATTTCCTGGTGCGGAACTACAGATTCTAAATTACTTGCGGATTGGTATTTAACAAAAGATGATCAATGGTATGAGTTTTAAACTCTGAAAAAAAATAAATCTGCGGGTCCCAGCGACGGCAATCCACTATTTCCAATCCGCAGTGTTTATTCCACAGCCACGCCAGAGGGCATCTGAATAAACTCCAACATAATTCTGGGCACTTGTATCCCAGCTGAAGTTTTTCTGCATACCACGAAGCTGCATCTTTTTGATATGGTCTTTCTTATTGTAGTAAGCCCATACAGCCCAGCCAACAGTGTCGTAAACAGCACCAGGAGTAAGGGCATCAAAGAGGAAGCCAGTTCCATCCCCATTATCCTGATTATACTGCTCTACTGTGTCTGCAAGGCCACCTGTACGGCGAACGATTGGCAGAGTTCCATAAAGCATTGAGTACATCTGATTTAAGCCGCATGGCTCATAACGAGAAGGCATGAGGAAGAAGTCTGAACCAGCTTCAATAAGGTGACTGAGGCTTTCGTCATAGCCGATATAGGCACGGAGATTTGGAAGCTTTGACTGAAGTGCATTGATTTCATCTTCACACCACTTTTCGCCGCTGCCAAGAATTGCAAACTGAAGGTCCATATTAGCGCACATTGAATAAATACTGCCGTAGCCAGGAGCAAATACTTCTGCAATACCCTTCTGATCTGCAAGGCGGGTAACAATACCGATTACAGGTACATCCTTCTTTACAGGCAGGCCCATACGCTTTTGAAGGGCTTCCTTACACTTTGCTTTTCCAGCAAGGTCTTTATAGCTGAAAGTAGCTGGAAGAAGTTTATCTGTTGTCGGGTTCCAGGTTTCCAAATCACAGCCGTTGAGAACACCGCGAACAACATCGCTTCGTACACGCAGGAGACCATCAAGGCCGAAGCCGCCTTCAACGCTCTGCATTTCTCCGGCATAAGTTGGAGAAACAGTAGTAATCATATCTGCACAGGAAATACCTGCCTGAAGAAGATTTATGCTGCCGTTGCGTTCAAAGCCTGCACCGTGGTAAAGGTTCCAGTCCAACCCAAGTGCCGGGAAATTGTCCTTACCATACCAGCCCTGATAGCCCAGATTATGAATTGTAAGGACAGATGCAGTGTGAGCAAAATATCCGTTGCGGCAAACATGCTTCAATAAAACCGGGACAATACAGCAGAACCAATCATGGGCATGCATAATATCCGGATACCAGCCTAAAAGGCGGCAGAGCTGGAAGGCACCATGGCAAAGTACCGCAGAACGGTATGGGTTATCGTGAAAATCAGGTTCAGCCTTGGTACCATAAATACCGTCACGGCCGAAGCACTGCTCGTGGTCGATAAAGTAAACAGGTACATCAGTTCCAGGAAGAGGAGCTTCGTAAACCTTTACCCAGGTCTCAATGGTACCAGCGGCTACAGCCAGAGGTGCCTCAATTGCCTTAAGCTTAGAGCGGTCAATTTTATAATAACGAGGCATTACAATGCGAACATCATGTCCCTGCTTTCTAAGATTAATTGCAAGCGCAGAAACGGCATCTGCAAGACCACCAGTTTTTGCAAAAGGAACTGTTTCCGAAGTTACCATTAATATTTTCATAGTTTTATCTCCTAATCTTCATGTACGGCCTTGTAGAAGGCTTCTTTACTATTCAATATTGACTGCTCCGAGCAGCAGTAAGCGATTCTAAACCAGCCCTTGCCGGCAAAACCGCTTCCCGGTGCACAGAGAATGTTGTATTTTTTAAGATGATTTGTAAAAGCCATATCATCATCATTCCATTTATCAGGACATTTAACCCAGAGATAGAAGGCCCCTTCCGGCTTTGCATATTTGAGACCGGCATAATCCATAACCTCGCAGATTTCCTTCATGCGCTTTTCGTAAGTAGAAAAATCGCATTCAGCATCCCAGCTTTTTGCAATAACCTTCTGGAAAAAGGCCGGGCAGTTTACAAAGCCAAGAACACGGGTACAGAAAATTGCAGCCGCAATAAAATCAGCTTTTTCAGGGCAGGCAGGATTAATGCAGACATAACCGACACGTTCGCCAGGCACACTTAGGTTCTTGGCAAAAGAAGTTGCAATTACAGCATATTCATACTTATCAAATACAGTAGCAACCTTTTTACCGTAAGTAATGTCGCGGTAAGGTTCATCGCAAATCAGGTATGGATAACGGCCTGTTTTAGCGCCAAAATCTTTAAGGGCATCTGTAAGGACGACAATATCAGCATCATCATAAATACGGCCAGTAGGATTATTTGGAGAATTGATGAGAACGGCAGCAGTTTTAGGACCAAGTGCAGCCTTAATAGCATCAACATCAAGAGAAAAATCAGCCTTTGTCTTAACAGGCACTACTTCACCGTCATGATTATGAACATAATTGTTATATTCAGCAAAATATGGGCATGGAATAATTATTTCCTCACCGGCATTAAGGAGAGACTTCAATACAACATTGAGTGCACCACCCGCACCTACTTCCATAACAACGCAGTCGGCAGTAACTTCGACGCCCTGCTCGCGGCTTGTTTTTGCGGCCATTGCGGCACGGGTTTCTGGGTATCCGGCATTTGGCATATAGCCGTGGCGGAGATGACTTGTATCAGCTGCAACCTCGCGAACTGCATCTACGACCTTCTGAGGAGGATCCAGGTCAGGGTTACCAATACTAAAATCGTAAACTTTATCTGCACCATATTTCTGCTTAAGAACGGCGCCTTCTTCAAACATCTTGCGGATTACACCGTTCGAAGGACTTTCTACTATATCTTTAACTTTCTTTGAAATCATAATAAATTATTATAGCACAAGTTTTGTTTACTTGCACAGAATAAAAGTGTAATTAATTGAATAGTTAAGTGTTTTAGAATATAATAGGAGGACAAATTATGAAAAGAAATCTTGTTTCAATTTTTGTTTCACTTTCTCTTGCCTGTGCCTTATTTGCTGATCCTTTTAACAGCAAACTCACTTCTGACGAAAGAAATACCATTTCTAGTGGTGAAATCCTCATTAAAAACATCAATTATGAAAAATTTATGTGCCTTAAAAAGGGTGATTCGGCTTTAGGAGATAAGCTTATAAGCGAAATCCACGAATTAAACCCTAAATATCTGGCAGAAGTTATCCAGATTAAACCATATCAGGGTAACGAAGACCTGCCCCAGCGTCTGGAAGCCCTTTTGAACAATGTTCCTGAATATGCAGGCATTCCTTATTATTCAGTACGTGCAGAGGCCTGGTATAATCTTTATGATTCTGCAGAAATTGTTGAAACTGTTGACCGTCCGGATGGAAAAAGTCTTAAAGCAAATTTGTATATGGAACCATTTGAGCTTGTAAAGGAAGATATTGAGCTTACAAGAGCTGAGAATTCCATTCTTTACACAGCTGTAAACACAAACAAGCTGCGCTATCTGGACAAATTTGACTGTGTATGGCCAAGAAAGATGAAAATCAATATTCTTCTTATGCGCGATGGTGACAACTGGATACTTTATGGTATAGGTGGAGTAAATGCGCCAAGAGTTCCGTTCTTTACAGAGCGAATTCAAACATCATTTATAAACAGAATCAATACATTCTGCTCATTTATTTTTACGAAATTCTAAAAACTGTCATCCCGGCCCTGAAACAAGTTCAGGGTTCGGGATCTAATTTAAGATGCTGAATCAAGTTCAGCATGACAGCAAGTTGGGAGGAAAATATAATATGATCTGGTTAATCGGTTGCAAAGGTATGCTTGGTAGTGAGGTAGCAAAGCAGCTTGATGAAAAAAAATTACCTTGGGTTGGTACAGACAAGGAAGTTGATATTACAGATCCTCAGGCACTTCTTGATTTTACAAATAAGATGGAAACTGCCGCTTATTTTCCTTCAGAACTCCCAAAAGAAGCTCGCAAAATCAAATGGATTATCAACTGCTCTGCCTACACAAATGTAGATAAGGCAGAAGAAGATACAGAGCTTGCAGAAAAGCTTAATGCACAGGGCCCTCTTAATATTGCCCGCACTGCCCGTTCAATCGGCGCAAAGCTTATTCATATTTCAACTGATTATGTATTTGGCGGAGACGGCAACTCTCCTTATACCGAAGATATGCCTAAAGCACCGCTCGGAGTATACGGAAAAACTAAAGCAGCAGGCGAAGATGCCATCATGAAGGAGATGAACACTTATTACATTATCCGCACAGCCTGGCTCTATGGTTTTGATGGCCGCAATTTTGTATACACAATGACAAAACTCATGAACAGCCACGACCAGATCCGCGTAGTGAACGATCAGTTTGGAACACCAACCTACGCCCCAGACCTGGCTGCTGCAATTCTTCGCTTTATAGACAAAAACGACAATGCAAAATCTTTCTTTGGAAAAAACAGCGCTCCTGCTTACGGTGTATATCACTTTACAGATGAAGGGCAGACAAACTGGCACGAGTTTGCTTCCGAGATTTATCGCCTTGGCCGCAAGACCGGCAGAATTACCCACGAATGCCAGGTAGAGCCATGCACAACAGCAGAATACGGAGCTGCAGTTCAACGCCCTGCTTATTCAGTTTTGTCTAAGGAAAAAATCTCCAAGGCCCTTAAACTCAAAATCCCTGAGTGGAAAAGCAGCCTTGAAAAGTTTATGAAGAACGAAAGATTTAATGCACTATAATAACAAGATAATGAAAATGCTTACGAATACAATTTCGTGTTTCAAGTTGAGATAAAGTATAGTATTCAAAAAATTGAAAAATTAGATTACTTATATTATAATATTGAAATGATAAATTCTGGTAGAATTCAAAAGGAAAATTTTCATTATTTCACGAAAGCTGCTTCAAAACTAACTGAAGGAGAAATTGAAGCAATATCTGAATTATTTTCAAACAATTATGGATGTTTGAAACCAATTTCTAAAAAAGATTTTGATAACTTTATAGAATATTCTGAACAAAGACTCATCGATGCATATTCAAGAATGGATATGCAAAATCAGTCTTGGGCAAAACATACTGCTGCTGAAATTAATTTTATTAAGCAATATATGCCCAATACAAAAGAACTTCAAATAGTTGATATAGGATGTGGTACAGCCCGCCATATAGCAGAATTATTTGCAAATGGATATAAAAACGTCTATGGCTTTGATTTTTCACAGAATTTAATACATCAAGCATTAAACTCACATCCAGAATTAGAAAATAAAGTTTTTACAAAAGATGTTAGAAATTTAAAACTTTCTAAAAAAGCCGATGTTATACTTTGTTTATATGATGTCATAGGTTCATTTCCAACATCATCAGAAAATCTTAAAATTATAAAAGCTGCAAAAAGAAACCTGAAAAAAGGTGGTTTATTTATTTGTTCTGTAATGAACATGGAATTAACCGAAAGTCTTTGCAAATATAAGTTTGATATCTACAATAATCCAAAAGAATTATTTAAACTGAAAGCCTCTCAAACAATGCAACAAACAGGAAATATATTTAATCCTGACAATTTTATAATTGATACAAATTCTAATCTTGTATACAGGAAAGAAATGTTTAAGGGCGATGGATTCTTAGATTCAGAATACATAATCCGTGACAAACGATATACTAAAAATGAGATATCAGACTTACTTGAAACATCAGGCTTTTCAATTGTTGACTCACGTTACGTAAGGGCAGGAAAATTTGAAGAAGCTTTGAATGCAACAGATAAAAATGCAAAAGAGATTCTTATAATAGCCAGACTTAATTGAGTAATTAATTATCAAATATATACAGAGAGCATAATAAACCATGAATAAACATTTATTTTTTATTACATTTATAATTTTTTTATATCCTTTATTTTCTCAGGAAGCATTAAAAAGTGTGGAAGAAGAATACTACGACTTTCTTTCGCTAAACGGAGTCGTAGAACGCCCTACCCTCGGCTATCGCACTTTAAGCGACAGTGTGTGGAACTTTAAGGAAGTAGAAAGTTTTGAAGAAAACGAAGACGGAACCTTTACAAAAGTCCGTGTAGACGGCGCAGAAAGCGACGCCCACATCTGGAAAAATAACAATCTGGGAACAAGATATACACTGTGGCAGGCTTCCAGCCCGGCAGACAACTGGTTTATGAGAGGCATAAATCAGAACATGGTTGCACGAGTTTATGGCCCGGAATGGTTTAATAGTTATAACACCGCCGCCCCTTACGGGCAAAACGACGGAGCATTGTGGCAGGGCCGAGGTTATAATACTGCGCTGACAGCGGGAATTAGGCTTGAGGGATATGGGTTTGAGTTGACTTTTAAACCGCAAGTGAGCTGGATGCAGAATCGGGAGTTTGATTACATTCCGCCCGCTTACTCAGGGGATTACTATAAAAATAAAGCAGATACTTACGGCTATTATGGTGTTACAAGTATTGATGCACCACAAAGATTTGGAGATAGCTCTTTCTGGAACTATGACTGGGGAGATACCGAAGTACGATGGACATGGAAAAGCTTTACTACAGGTTTTGGTACACAGACAATCTGGTTGGGACCTGCAAAAATAAATCCTATATTGCATTCCAACAATGCTGCATCATATCCAAAGTTTGATATAGGACTTAGAAAAACAAAACTTACAATGCCATATTTTGGTTGGGATTTAGGATATTTCGAAGCAAGAGCCTGGTGGGGAAAACTTACTGAAAGCGACTGGTTTGATGTTGATGAGAGTAATGATGATAATTTGATTACTGGCTTTGCTTTATATTATCAGTTCCCATTCCTTAAAGAATTTACAGTAGGAATGAACAGAACAATGTTAAGCCATTTTTCTGATATTTCAAAATATACTTTGTTTAATATTTTCATACCAGGCTTATCTAATTCTGGTGGAACTGATGAAAGCGATCAGCGTATTTCTTTTGTTTTTGATTATAAATTAGAAAAGGTTGGATTTGAAGTTTATCTTGAATGGGCTAGAAATGATTATAGCCCAACAAGAGATTATTACATACGTTATCCATATCACACTGAAGGCTGGACATTCGGTGCTCTTAAAAGCTTAAATTTCACAAATACAATAAAAGGAGAACTCCTTTTAGAACTTACCTACCTGGAATGTTCAGCTGATTATGACAGACTTATTCCATGGTATACTACTTTTTATGCACATCACAAAATCACTCAAGGTTATACAAACAAAGGTCAATGGCTTGGAGCCGGCATAGGCACAGGCGGAAACAGTCAGTACCTTGGTTTTAAATTGTATATTCCACAAGCTCAAATCACATTATTTGCACAAAGACGAAATCCCGATTTAGATTATACGATGTTTATTGATAAATCTGAAACTAATATTCGAGCAATACTGGACTTTGGTCTTGAAAGCACACAATATATAATACACAATATCATGCTTTATGAAAATGTAATATTTGAGCAAGAAAGAAACCCTCTAAATATTTCCAAAGAAAATGGTACCAGTGCATCTTCTGAATTGAGATATAATTTACATTTTACATTTCTTATAGGATATAGGTTCTAAATTTGAAAGAGAAATCATTAAAGAAAAATGCAATATTAAATATTGTCAGAACATTAATGAGTATTATTTTCCCAATTATTACCTTTCCTTATGCAAGTAGAATCTTATTACCAGAAGGTGTTGGAAAAGTAAATTTTGTAAATTCTATCGTTTCTTATTTTACAATAATTTCATTACTTGGAATTGGTACTTATGGAACCAGAGAATCTGCTAAATATAGAGATAACAAAGATGAATTAAGTAAAGTATGTTCTGAAATGCTTGCAATAAATGTTATTACAACTATTATTGCTTATTTATTGTATTTTCTTTTTATATTTCTTAATCCAACCTTGCAGGATTACAGGGTCTTTTTATTAATTGCCAGTATCACAATTCTTTTTTCAACTTTTGGTATTGGCTGGTTTTATAGCGGAATAGAAGAATATGAATATATAACTATTAGAACAATTATATTTCAAATAGTAAGTATTGTTTTATTATTTCTTTTCGTTAAGAAGAAGGAAGACGTTTTAATTTATTTATTAATAGGTATTGTAAGTAATGTTGGTTCAAATATTTTGAATTTAATACATTCAAGAAAATATATTCGCATAAGGTTTAATAGAAGCCTTGATTTAAAAAAACATCTTAAGCCGACTTTTTTACTTTTTTCAATCGCATTGATTACAAGTATTTATAATACCTTAGATACTTCAATGTTGGGTTTCTTATCTACTGATCAGCAGGTTGGATATTATACAGCAGCTACGAAAATTAACAGGATGGTATTAACTCTTGTAACATCAATTAGTGCTGTTATGTTCCCTAGGTTATCTTATTATATTAAGCAAAACAGAACAGAAGATTTTAAAAACTTGTTGAATAAAAATCTTTCCATAATATTTTTGATTTCATTACCCTGCACTATTGGTTTAAATATATTAAGTGAACCAATAGTTTTATTGTTTAGTGGATCTAATTTCGTACCTGCAATTCCAATAATGAAACTTATGAATCCTATTATTATTATTATTTCTATAAGTAATTTTATAGGATCTCAAGTATTTATTCCTTTAGGAAAAGAAAAAAATACTGTCATTGCAGTTACTTGTGGTTCTATAATAAACTTTTCATTAAATTTAATATTAATCCCAAAATTCTTCGCATTAGGAGCAGCAATTGCTACAATTAGTGCAGAAAGCATTGTAGCTATTATTCAATTAGTTAATTTACGAAAAATTATTTCATTAAAATCTCACCTTATCGAAATAATTCAATATATTTTAGCTGCAGCAACAATGGGAATAATTGTAAAGATTTTGGCAAATATTATTGACTCTAATCTTTTATCAATTTGTATTTGCATTATAACAGGAGCTTTTATATATTATATAAGTTTAATTATATTCAGAAATAAAATTGTGATATCACTTTCAAAAGATTTCTTAACAAAACTTAAGGAAAAAAATAAATAAATGATCAAACAATTAGTAAAAACAACGCTTATATACAGAATCTACAAAAAAAGATTTCCTTACAGTTTACAAGACTACCTGAACTTTTATAGATTGTATCAAAAATCCTTAAAAAATCTTAAAGAAGTTCCAAATAAAAATATTAAAGAAGATATAATTGTTTCATTAACAACATATCCTGGAAGAATAAAAGCAGCTGGTATAGTCATCTCATCTATTATGCAGCAAACTCTTATACCTAATAGAATAGTATTAACTTTAGCTGAGTCACAATTCCCAAAAAGAAAATTACCTAAATTAATTAGAGCAGAAATAAAAAAAGGTCTAGAAATAATCTGGACTGAAGATATACGTTCGCATAAAAAATACTATGACGTAATGAAAAAATATCCAGACAGTATAATTATCACTGTTGATGATGACACTTTTTATCCGGCAACTTTAGTTTCTGATTTATATACAAGTTATAATAATTTTCCTAGTTGTATTTCTTGTACCCTTGCTCGTGAAATCCAAATTGAAAATAATAAATTGTTACCATATGAGACTTGGCCACATAGTATAAATACTGATACACCATCTTTAACAACAACACCACTTGGAATTGGTGGAGTTTTGTATCCTCCTCACTCATTAAATGAAGAAGTATTTAACAAAATCAATATAAAGAAATATTGCCCTAACGCAGATGATTTATGGCTTAAAATTATGGAATTATTACATAATCCTCCTACACCAGTCGTCTTAACAAGTAAGTTTACAGGTATAGAAATTCCATTAACACAGATTAATGCTTTATATTTGACAAATACATTACAAAACCAGAATGATACTCAATTGAATATGCTTTTACAAAATTATAATGAGAATAATGTACTTTTAGAAAAAATATTGCAGTATAAAAAAATCAATTAATTACTATCTCATGTTTTATGGCAGATCATGATCCATCATTCTTTTATAAAATGTATTTTTATCTTCATTTGTAATTTTCGATTTCCAGTCTAACTTGAAAAAACAAGTATCTCTTTTTAACAATTCCCATTTTTCAGTATCAAATTGATTTGAAAGTTCATCTTGTAAAAATGAAACATTAGGATTATTTACAGGGATTGAATCCAACATTTCTCTGCATGTTGGATCATTTGAGTAAAGAAAATTAATTATATGATCTACAAGAAAGTAATCAATTAATGTGTCATATTTTTCCCAATAGCTACAGAAAAATTGAAATACACGTCGTGTAAAATATGAGTTTTGTTGTGCAAACCAAAAGTATGCTGTCCATCTTCTTCTGGCTATATTAAATTTATCATAATTCGAATTTTTTATTGAATATAATTGATAATTAAACAATTCAGGATTTATCAAATCTCTACAATAAATTGTAGAATCCATCCAGGCTCCTCCATTTTGAGATAATAAACCAAAACGGAGTATGTCAGAAAAATTAGTTTTAGTAATAAGACCTGCTTTATATTTTTCTATAACGATAGAAGGAATTTTTACATAATCAAGCATATTCTCTTCATTAAGAATAATTACATTAGAATTTTCCGGAGCGCATTCTCTTATACTTTTTATACAGTTTTTTACAATATCAGGAGCATTATCTTCACCCTGGAACCAACATACAAAAATATTTTTTTCGTTCTTTTGAGAAGTAAAACTTTCAGGTTGAGTTTTTAAAAGATAAGAAAAGTTCTTTTTTATGAATCTTTGTATACCTGTAAAATATATTTGTAAAAATATTAAAGCAATTTTATCAAAAAAGGAATTTCTTTTACGTAATTTAAAACTGATTTTGTTAGCAATTATATAAATAATATTTAATTGATTCATTTTTTCCCTATATTTTTTTTGTTACGTTATGAATTCCTTTAAGAATAAAATAAAGGAATGGAACATGCCAGCGATAAATTTTTAAGAAAACAAACTCTTTAAAATCCAAATATTTTAAGGATTCATATTTTCTTGATTCTCTGTAAAGTTCGTTATTGTAAATATTTTTTATTTCAAGTTTCTTTTCCTTTGCAGCGGTATCAGAAAATATCAACATGGGAAGTCTGAAAGAAATCATTTTCAAAAGTGAAATCAACAGAAGTCTTTTATATTCAGAAATATTCTTTTCATCATTTTTTAATGCATCAATTGAATAATCAATTGAAAGCAAAGCATCACTTATATTATGAAGCTTAAATCCATGAGAAGCACTTTTTGGCAGTATTCTATAATTCATTAAATATTCATTACACGTAAATGAACTTTTCATATTAGAAAGAATATAAAAAATATGAATTGTATCATTGTTCATTGATAGTTTAGGAAGCGTTGCTGCCCTATTATTACAAGATAGAACTAAATCTCGTTTGAAAGCTTTATTCCATAATGGGTGATTTCTTGTTTCAATAACATTCTTGATCATTTCAACAGGTTCAACTTCACCAAGCTTTGAAAACACTGTATTTGGCGGTGTGTATTTTCCATTTTCCCAATTATAGAAATTGTAAAATACACAATCATAATCTTTTTCTTTGAGACAATTATTTATAGTTTCAAGCCAATTTGCATTAACAGTATCATCACCATCGACTGCAATAACATAATCACCTTTTGCTATTGAATACCCATGTGTTCTTGCAACAGTTGTTCCGGCATTTTTTTGAAAATAATAATGAACTCTTGAGTCTTTGGTTTCATATTGTTTACAAATATTTCCAGTATTATCCGTTGAACCATCATCAATAATAATTAATTCAAAATTTTTATATGTTTGTGATAAAATAGAATCCAAACATTCGCATATAAATTTTTCTATATTATAGCCTAAAACAATAACAGAAAAAAAATGATTTTTGATTTCAGAATCCATTTATTATTTCTCCAGATATTCTATTACTGTTTTTATAACTCTTTGAACATTTTCTTCCCCGATATGATAGTACAATGGGAGTCTGACAAGTCTTTCACTTTCCTTTGTAGTATAATTATCAATACCATGGAATCTTCCATACTTATAACCAGCAGGAGCAGAATGAAGTGGAATATAATGGAATGTAGGTTTTATATTTCTTGATTTCATGAAATCTATGAAGGCAGTTCTTTTTTGTAAATCTGCAAACTTCAAATAAAACATATGAGCATTGTGAATACAATCTTTTGGAATTACAGGCAGTTCAATAATTCCTTTTCCGTTTTTTCCATATTTTTCAAATGCATTATTATATTGATTCCAGGTATTCATTCTGTCATTATAAATATCTTCTGCTACTTCAAGTTGAGCCCATAAATAGGCAGCATTTAACTCAGAAGGAAGATATGAATCTCCGAAATCAACCCAAGTATATTTATCTACCTGGCCTCTATAAAATTTAGAACGGTTAGTACCTTTTTCTCTTAAGATTTCTGCTTTTTCATTATCTGTTTCATGTTGAATAACGATAGCTCCGCCCTCACCCATGGAATAATTCTTGGTCTCATGGAAAGAATAGCATCCAAAATCACCAATTGTTCCAAGTGCTTTTCCCTTATAAGAACTCATTACACCTTGAGCTGCATCTTCAACAACTTTAAGTCCATGTTTTCTTGCAATCTGCATAATCTTATCCATCTCACATGAAACACCAGCATAATGAGTAACAGCAATTACTTTAGTTTTAGGAGTAATTGCATCTTCGATAAGATTTTCATCTATATTCATTGTATCAGGACGTATATCAACAAAAACAAGTTTTGCTCCAACTAAAACAAATGCAGTAGCTGTTGAAGAAAAAGTGAAAGAAGATAAAATAACTTCATCTCCAGGTTTAATTTCACAAAGTAAAGCAGCCATATCAAGCGCAGTTGTTCCACTTGTTGTAAGCATTATTTTTTGAGCATTAAAGCGATCTTCCATCCACTTATTACATTTTTTAGTAAAAGAACCATCTCCTGAAATCTGATGTGAATCAATTGCTTCCTGAATATATTTACCTTCAGTACCAACAATAGGTGGCACATTAAAATCGATTAATGAATAGTTTTCGTTATTGCCCATATTTATAAAGTCTCCTCTTTTTCAGCTCATATATATTAATTATTATAGTCTTTTATTGCTTAACATAAAACCCAACATTAGTAGTATGATTACCTGGAATTATTTTTTCGATAATATCTAAAACAGTTGAAGGCAGTCTATTTGCTAAATAATAAGTTTGGTAATCTTTATTAAAAATTTTAAATCGTTTATACATACCAAAAAAATTAATTTCTTTGAAACCAACTAACTCTGCAAAATGTTTCATTTCTTGTTTCGAATATCCCTGAGTATCAGCATCATAATTAGTAAAATGCGTTTTTGCATTTATTTCAAACCAGAGTACCCCCCCCCGACATTTGTATGGTTATACAAATTCTTTAATGAAGCAATAATATCTGATTCTTTTCTAATATGACTGAGAACATCAAAACATAAAACAGCATCGAAAGTATTACTAAATGGAAAATCATTAACTATATTTCCAAATTTATAATTAATATTATTGTTCATTGCTTTACAATAATTAAGTCTATTTTGCGAAAATTCAAATCCATAAACATTCTTTGGTGTTCCCAAAATCTCTGCACATATTCGAGAAATATTACCAGTTCCGCAGCCACAGTCACATATTGAAAATCCATCAAAACTTTTGTTAGAGTAATTAATTATTTCCTTAATAAATGTTCTAAGCACATCAAATTTTTTATGTACTCCTCTGGAACCAATATTATTAATTATTGAATATTGATTTTTCAATATACCTGAACTGCTAAAATCATCTTTATCGTAACGCGTTTTAACGACTTCATCATAATCTTTCATTTATTTTTCTCCTAATCCACTTTTCTGATATAACAAAGGATTCCAGGTTTTCATCATAAAATCCTTGTCCTGAAGTTTTTCAAAATATTTTTTATTTATCTCTATAGATTCATTATCTATAGATTTCAATTTTTCAATTCCTTGTTCTTTTATTGTTTCAACTGGATAAAAATGACAGCCTCCAATTTCTACATATTGCCGCCACATAGTTGTATTCTGACGCAAATAAATCTTACAACCTAAATAAGCAGCTAAAGTGATGTTTCCCATTGCCTGTTGTCTATTATTATTAAATATGGCAACATTCATTTGAGAAAAGAATTTTGCATAATCTTCTGAAGACATAAAATTGGTTACTGGTTCAAATTTATTACCAAATAGTTGATTACCTATTTCTATGACTTCTTGCTTATATTCTTCGGTATCTCCATAAGACAATGGACAAAATATCTTAATATTCTTATCAGCAAAATCAGAAAGATATTCTAATGCTTCAAGATGTTTATTTTCTCTACTTGCACTATTACCCAAAAGAATATTTACGACAGATGATTTATCGTTTTTTGATTTAAGTGCAAGATCAATCAAATCTTTATTTATTGGCTGAGGATAAGTAATAAAATAGGCATTTCTAGTGACGTTATACCACTCTTTCATCAATTGATAATCAGTAGGCATATCAAAACCAAGAGTATTAACATTTCTAAAAACGTATCCTCTCATACATTCAAAAATTTTGTCTTTTAATTTTTTAGATGTTGAAAGTGTTCTATGTATATATAAATCAGAGCCCCACATTACAATGGTGGAACATCTTAATAGATTTCTTTTAATGTACAGTGTATAAATAACCCATTTATTAAAAAGGCCATGAATTATTAAACGGTCATTTTTTTTAATACGTAACAAATATTTTATGTATTGACGGTTTTTATAAAGAATATCTATTTTATCTATATTTTTATTTTTTTTTTACACATTCTCTTTCTTTTAAGAATGTTAATACAATAAATTTATGACTTTCGTTCTGATAATTATCACAAATAAAATCAATAAAATCTGATGCATAAGTACTGTCAATTAAAAAGTGATATGTAGTCATCTCTATTATAGTATAATTAATTGAATAATGAATCAAGATTTTAAAACAAACGGTATGAACTTTTATTCCTTCCTAAACAAATCATCCAAAGTAACTTCATCCTGCATAATTGATGAATACATATTCTGTTTTACACCATAAGTTGTAACCATAATTAATTGTATTGCTTTTTTTGTTCCTGTTACTTCCTTAAAAACAGCAATTTTATTTCGAAGGTCTTCATCATAATCCTTTTTTATTTCATATTGATTTTCAGAAAATTTCATTTCACAGATATTAATAACTCTGTCTCTGCGATCAATCAGTAAATCAATTTGTGCGCCCTTATGCTCTTTGTCTGCTTTTACAATCCATGAAGACACATCAGAAGAAATACCTCCAATAGAAAGTTTTTGTTTTATTTGTTTTATTTGTTTTATATGATCTTTACAAAGCTGCTCAAAAGTTAATCCTGCCCAGCTTCTTCTTGATGGACTATCTATATTATGAGACCAGAAATCTTCATCCCTTCCATAATTATCTTTTACAAATTGCAAATAGAACATTGTAAAGAAATCTGAAAGCTGATAAAAAGTACCCCGCTTTTTATTTCCAAAATATCGATATGTTCTTATAAAGCCAGAATCTTCCAGATTTCGTAACATTTTTGTAAAGGCAGAATTATTGGGAAGTTTAGACTTTTCTAAAAGCTCTTTTTTTGTCATTCCAATTTTTTTTGAGAAAAGAGTTTCTACTATTTTTATATAGTTTTCACTTTTAGAAAATAAGGTTTTATATAAATGATCAAATTCATCCCATAAAGCCCCTCTTTTCTTAAAAAATAAATTATCAATATTAGCACTATATGAAAGTTTTTTTGTAAGAAGATTTAAATAATATGGTATTCCTCCTAAAATCATATAGCATTCACATATATCATATTTGCTCCAATTAATTTCTTTTTTTTCTATAAGAAACTTTTCTGTTTCATATAAATTAAAAGGTTGAAGATATATTCTGCAATTCTGTCTATTAAATAGGCCTCCTTTATTTTGATCAAAATTATCTACAAGCCAGGAGGTAGCTGAACCACATACTATAAGCATTAAATTATTTTTTGAAGCCCCAAAACTATTCCAAAAATATTCAAAGGCAGGCAGAAATCCAGATTTTTGATTATCAAGCCATGGCATTTCATCAAAGAAAACTACATGTTTTTGAGAGTCTTCTAATGTATCAAGATAATCTCTAAGTTGAAAAAAAGCTTCCCGCCAGTTTTTCGGTATTCCAATTTCTTTACCAGACTGTCTTTTAAGTTCATCATAAAAATTGTAAAGTTGTTCTTCTTTATTTAGCCGATTATCCCCCACAAGCTTAAAATCAAATCTTTGATCAAAGAATTGATTTACAAGAAAACTTTTTCCTACTCTTCTGCGTCCATAAACTATAACGAGTTGTGATTCTTTTGAATCATAACAATCCTGCAGCATTTGGATTTCTTTTTCACGACTTATGATTAGTTCTTTTGCCATAACTAAATTATAAATACATAAGAGCAAAAAATCAATTATTTTCTGCTCTTATGTCACTTTTTACAACAGATAAAAGCAAACAATATCATATTTCTTGCTTTTTTCTTATATAAGAATATTTACTATTTATCGATATAAAATCAGATTAAATATTTAAACATTTTATGATATAAATAGAATATATAGTTTAGATAATTAAGGTCTTAAAAATCATGCACAAAATAACCTTCATAACCACCCATAACTGGGATACAAAACGACAAGGCGGATTTCACAAGTTTGCAGAAGCTACTGCGGCGGCCGGAATTGAAACTGTATTTTTTTCTTTTCCACGCCCCTACTACGGACTTTTTATGAAGCGTGAACAGTTGAATAAGTCTGTCATCAACACTCTTAAAAAAGGCAGGCATTACACTTTTTGCGGGCACGATATCTTAAATGTAACATTCCCAACCCTGCGTCTACCAGATTCTGCCGGCCGTTTTTTACCGGCCGGATTTATGAACTTTATGCTCACTCATTCATTTCGGAGCTTCCGTCATTTTTGCAAAAAGTTTCTTTCCGGCACTGATTGTTTTGTTTTTGAATCCTGCGAAGGCGTTGCTTATATCGATAAACTCAGAAAACTTTTTCCTGCTGCTAAAATGATTTACCGTCCGAGTGATCCTATGGTTTATGCCTCTATTCCTGAACGTGTAAAAAAACTTGAACAGCACATGCTTTATTCTGCAGATCTCAATATTCTAGTTAATAACGAAGGTCTTGAAGCTTATAGAAAATCTGTACCTGATTTTGATAGCCAAGTTAAGTACACTGTCCTCTCTAATGGAATTGATATCAACTCGTATAAAAAATCATACCCTGTGCCAGAACTTCTTCAGAAGAAAAATTCAATTCTTTATGTTGGAGCTTGGGAAGTTGAATGGCCCTTACTTTTTAAAGCCGCATCAGTAAATCCCGAGTTCAATTATATTGTAGTTTGCCCAAACTACCCGCCTCAGGAAATCCGGATTAAAGTTTCTGCCACTGCAAACCTTTTTTATGTACCTGGTATAAAACCCGCAGAAGTTCCTGCCTGGATTACAAACTGTTCAGTTGTTATGGTTCCCTATGTAACTGATTTTTATAAGGACCGCCCACTTGGAATTACAGCAAAATACTATCAGGCTATGGCTGCACATAAACCTATTGTTGCATATTGCGATACTCCTAAACTCACAGAAGCAGGTGCTGCAGTTACCTATACTTATGATGATTTTATTTCTGCTATACGAGAAGCAGTCAAATCCGGTTCGAAGGATTATACATTTGATCTTAAAAATCGCGAATGGGAAAACATTACTAATCAATTTATTGAATTAGTAGAAAAAACAGAGCAAAAGCGTTAAAATGAAATTATGAAAATTACAGTTGCAGGAACAGGCTACGTAGGCCTTTCAATTTCTATTCTTTTGGCGCAGCATAATGAAGTTATTGCCTGCGATATCATGCAAAACAAGGTTGATTTAATCAACAGTAAAAAGTCTCCAATTGTAGATAAGGAGATTTCAGAATACCTTGCAACAAAGCCACTTAATCTTAAGGCTACTTGTGATGTTAATGTCGCCTATAACTCTCCTGATTTTGTTGTAATTGCAACTCCTACAAATTATGATTCGGAAAAAAACTTTTTTGATACATCATCTATTGAAGCAGTTTTAAAACTTGTTGAAGAAAAGTGTCCTGACACAACTGTCGTAATCAAATCTACTATTCCTGTCGGATACACAGAAAGTATAGTTCAAAAGTTTAATATTAAGAATATTCTCTTCAGCCCTGAGTTTTTACGCGAAGGTCATGCCCTTTACGATAATCTCTACCCTAGCCGCATTGTAGTAAGCTATCCAAAAAAACGACCTGAGCTTGTGGCAAAAGCTTCTGAGTTTGCAGAACTACTTCATCAGGGAGCAATAAAAAAAGAAGTAGAAATACTTACTCCAAACTGCACAGAAGCCGAAGCAATCAAACTTTTTGCAAATACTTATCTCGCTCTCCGCGTTGCATATTTTAATGAGCTTGATACCTATGCAGAAGTCCGCGGCCTTAATACAAAACAGATTATTCAGGGTATCAGTCTTGATCCTCGCATTGGAGATTTCTACAATAACCCAAGCTTTGGTTACGGTGGCTACTGTCTTCCTAAAGACACCAAACAGCTGCTTGCTAATTTCAATTCTGTTCCGCAGAATCTTATTCAGGCAATTGTTGATTCAAACCGCACACGTAAAGAATTTATTGCAAATCAGATTCTTTCCAAAAAGCCAAAAACTGTAGGAATATATCGCCTTACAATGAAGGCAAACAGCGACAATTTCCGCCAGAGTTCCATTCAGGACATTATGAAGATTCTCCGTGGCGAAGGCGTTGAAGTAGTTATTTATGAACCAACTCTTACAGCTGATGATTTTGAACATTTCCGTGTAGAACACAATCTCGAAGCCTTCAAATCAAACAGCGATGTAATTCTCGCAAACCGCATGGCAGATGATCTCCAGGATTGCAAAGATAAAGTTTACACTCGAGATTTGTTTACCAGAGATTAAAGAGACTAATATGAAAATCAAAGATTTTTTTGATATTAAGCTTTTAAAATTTCTGATTGTCGGCGTAATCAATACTCTTGTTGGAGCCGGAGCAATGTTCCTGCTTTATAATCTTGCTCACTGTAACTACTGGTTTTCTTCTGCCTGTAATTATATTGCAGGTGGCATTTGCAGCTATTTGTTAAATAAGTTTTTTACTTTTAAGAATCATGAGAAAAGCTTTAAGCAGATAATACAATTTGTTCTTTTACTTGTAATATGTTACTTAATTGCTTACATTGGCGCTAAATACCTTATTTACTGGATTCTTGCAGATAAATCGGTTCAATTTAAGGATAATGTTGCAATGCTTACAGGTGAAGTATTGTATACTGTTATTAATTATCTTGGGCAGAGACTGGTAGTATTTAAGTATACTAATTCTAACATTAATGAGTTTTCAAATTTTAATATTGAAGAACAAAAACATCTTTTAGATTTCCATGCGGACGATTATGGAATTTCCAAAAACTCTTGTAACGATATATTAAAACTTATCTCAGCCGAACTTTTAGATAGCATCAGCATTCTTCCTAATATGTCGACTTTTGACTATGCGGTTAAAGAGTTTCTATCTTTAAACAGTAATAAACCTCTTGTTACAATTCATATAAACCTTATGGAAGGTCACTGTTGCGCTCCGATTGAAAGTATTCCAGATTTAGTAAATGATAAAGGATATTTCAAAATCAGCTGGGGCACACTATTTAAATGGAATTACAATCCCTTTATAAAAAAACGAATAAAAAAGCAACTCATAACAGAATTTACAGCACAAACCGAAAAATGCATTAACTCTGGAATTATATCTAAAGAAAATCTGCGTTTTGACAGTCATCAGCATACACATATGATACCACTTGTTTTTAATGCATTACTCGAAACATGTAGAATTCTAGATTCTAAAGGATATAAAACAACATTTATTCGCAATACACAGGACCCGATTTTGTTTTATTATTCTTCTTCTCAAGCACAAAAAGTAATTCGAAAGACATTTGAGAAAATCAACATAATCAAATGCCTGATTCTTAATCATTATTCAAAACATGTTCAAAAAGAATTAAAAAAGCTTTCTCTGCCTGTCTCTTACCTTTGTGGAGTTTTTTTCAGCGGACATATGGATTATGAAAGATTGGAAACAGTATTACCATATTACTGTTCAATGGCAGAAAAACAACAAAGGAAAATTGAACTTCTTTTTCATCCGGGAACAGTTCTTGAAAATGAAATTTCAGAAGAATTTATAAAAGCGGATTTCAATATTTTTCATCTTTCAAAAGGAAGAGAAATCGAATATACTTCTATAAATAAACTAAACAATCATACAGGTAATTGAAATGGATAAGATTTCACTTATTGTTCCATGCTATAATGAAGAATCAAATATCGTCCCTTTTCATTCTGCAATTTTAGAGACATTTAAATCTATTCCTGGTGCAGATTTCGAATTACTTTTTATAAATGACGGTTCAAAGGATTCAACATTTGAAAAAATTGAAGAACTTCATAAGCAGGATAAAAGAGTAAAATGTGTTTCTTTTGCACGAAATTTTGGTAAAGAAGCAGCTCTGTTTGCAGGAATCAGAAATGTAACTGGTGACTGTGCTGTAATTCTTGATGCAGATCTTCAACACCCACCTGCTGTAATTATAGAAATGTATTCAAAATGGAAAGAAGGCTTTGAAGTTATTGAAGGTGTAAAAACAGATAGAGGCAAAGAAGGCCTTCTTCATAAGCTTTTTACAAAGATTTTTTATGGATTAATCAGCCGTGCCGTTGGAATGGATATGAAAAATTCCAGTGACTATAAACTGCTGGATAAAAAAGTTGTTGCCGAACTTGCAGCCTTAAAAGAGCGTAATACATTTTTCCGTGCCCTATCCTTTTGGGTAGGTTTCAAAAAAACTACTGTTTATTATGAAGTTGCAGAAAGAGCAAATGGAATTTCAAAATGGTCTACAAAATCTCTTATAAAATATGCAATCAATAACGTAATCTGCTTTAGTTATGCCCCACTCCATATCGTAACAGTTCTTGGTATTATTTTCCTGCTCTTCGGACTTGGAATCACTATTGATGCCGTTATTTCATATTTTAATGGTGTTTCAACAGATGGATTCCCAACACTCGTTATACTTCTTCTTCTTGGATTCGGTGCAATCATGTTGAGTCTGGGAGTAATTGGAGTTTATATCGCACAGATTTATGATGAAATAAAAGGTAGACCACAATATATCATAGGGAAAAAATTAGATTAGAAAAATCTTATTAATCATATGAATCTATTAAGGAACAGAAATGAAAAAATCAATTAAATTATCTTTTATAATAATTTCAGCTATTGCTATTTTATGTCTTTCATTAGCATATATACCCTTTTTTCAAAATTTTGCAGTTTCAACTGTAGAACGATTAAAGAATGATGATATTAATGATATTTTCTGGAAACAGCAGATGTTTGCTTTTGCATCACTGGGTATTCTTTTTTTACTAATTTTAAATAGTATACTTTTTACTAAAACAGGAAAAAAACTGTTTGAAGATTTTATCAACTCAATAAAAAATATATTCAACACTGTTAAATCAAATAAGAAATATCTTTTTATTTTATGTGGCTTATACCTTTTTGGTTATTGTTCAATTATTCGGGCTAATTTCTGGAATATTGCAAATGATGATTTAGCAAGACAATTGGAAGGATGTAGAGACTGGGTAAATTTCTATCGTTACATTTCCGAATTTGGTTCTATTTTCCTTCACACCTCAAAGCTTATTTTCGACATTGCTCCATTAACTCAGTTTATAGCATTATTTTTTATCGCATTAGCCTCTTTTTTCACAATTTCTATTTTTTCAGATAATAATTTTTCTATAAAACTTACTATAGCTTCATTACCAATTGGTCTATTTCCATATTTTCTATCCAATTATGCATATCGATATGATTCACCTTATATGGCATTTTCCCTTTGTGTATGTATTATTCCTTTCTTGTTTTATAAAGATTTTACAAATTATATTATAAGTTCTATTTTGTGTCTTTTTTTAATGTGTATTTCTTATCAGGCTTCCAGCGGAATATATATATTCATGGCTGTTTTAGTTTTCTTAAAAATGTTATTACTTGAAAAAAAAGACAGCAAAACACTTTTTAAGTTTACATTAACTAGTATCATTTGTTATGCCTTTACCCTTTTGTTTTTCTCATTTTTATTTATGGAACCAAATGATGGTGGTACTTATGTAGATGAATCAATGAATCTTTCCAGATTTATTCCAAATACAATAACTTATATTTCAACCTTGTATAATGGTTTAGGAAAAAGTTCAATATTAATATTTTCTATCTTAATTATTTTTTCCTTTATTTTTGCCTGCACAAAGGTCTCTTTAATTAACAAGATAACTACTTTTTTTGTAGTTTCCTTTGCATCAATTTTTTGTGTCTGTTTATCATTCGGCTCTTATCTTGCCCTGGCAAGACCTGAATTTATTCCAAGAGCCTGTGTTGGAATTGGAGTATTGATTGGTTCTATTTCAGTATTCACCTTATCTTTATTAAATAATAACAAATCAATACCTTCGAAACTTTCTCTCATAATTGCATTCTATCTTTCATATTCATGTATTGCATTTTCTTTCGGATTTGGTAATGCAGAGTACGATCAGAAAGAATATATAAGATTCAGAGCTTCTATTCTGGCTCAAGACCTTTCTGAGTGCATCACAGAACCTGATGATGAAATTGAATTACTTTTCGTTAATAATATTGGATATGCTTCAACTGTAGAAGTTATTGCTGATGTATATCCTGTAGCAAAAGAAATGATAGATATCGGATTTATAGATGATAGAAAATGTCAATTTATTCTGGAATCATTTAATCTTATATCTTTAAAAGATAAACCTAATCATTATTTTAAGGATGCAAATTTTCCTGTTGTTAAAGATACGGCTTATCATACAATACAAAATGAAGATAATAAGTATTTAATCACGTTTAAAAATCCTCATTATAAAACAATTAAAACAAGAAGATTTATTGATGAATAAATAAACTTAAGGATTTACCAGAATTGACATATCTTATTAATCCAAATTTTCTATGCCGCAGCACTACAGGAATTGAAAGATTTGCATACGAAACATGTAAAAGGCTTGATTCTTTACTAACCCCTGAAGATGACATCAGGATTATAATTCCTTCTAATTCAAGAATAATACCTGATTATAAAAACATAAAAACAATAAAACTTAATAAAGAATTAAAAAGTTTTCCTCTCTGGGACTTGTTTCAATTTTCCTCGTATTGTACAAAATATAAGGCAATAGGTATAAATTTCTCAAATACTGCTCCCTTAGGAAAACGTTGTGGAATAAGTTTTATTCATGATATATATGCAAAACAATACCCTCAGGACTTTTGTAATTTCAAGGAAAAACTAATAAGACTTTACAGCTGCTTTAATTATTATAATATAGCAAGACATGCGACAAAGATCCTGACCGTATCAGATTTTTCTCGAAAACAGATACAAGAAGTGTATAAAGTTTTTAACAATAAAATTGATGTTATACCAAACGGTTGGGATCATTTTAAATCTGTTTCTGTTGAGCCATATTCTGAATATGAAGATTTTTTAAAACCAGGTTCTTTTTATTTTACTTTGGGATCTCTCCAAAAAAGAAAAAATCTTAAATGGATTACTGAATATGCTGAAAAACATCCGGATGAGAAATTTGCTGTAAGTGGAAAAGTAGTTTCCGGTTTCGCAAGTAATGAAATTGATAAAATAAAAACACTTCCGAATGTAAAACTCTTAGGCTATGTTACAGATTCTCAAATAAAATGGCTTATGCAAAATTGTAAAGCATTTGTATTTCCAAGTTACTATGAAGGATTTGGTATTCCACCTCTGGAAGCTCTCTCTGTAGGAGCTACAATCATAATTTCTAAAACTGCCAGTTTACCAGAAATCTATAAAGAATCAGCTATATATATAGATCCTTTCAATTCAGACTGTAATTTAAATGATTTAATTCAAAAATTTCAGGAAAAGTGTAATCAAAATGCTGTAAAAGTGTTAAATGAATATACTTATGACAAAGCTGCACAAAAGTTGTATAATATATTGAAAGAAAATAACTAAAATTATCATTTATCAAATAATTTTATAAAATCTTTCAAAAATACTATGGAGAATATAAATAAAAATGACATTTGCAAATATTTTGTACACAATGATTCTTTATCCTCTTGTTCAATTAATAGAAATTTCATTTAAAATATTTGATAAACTTTTTGATAATACCGGAATTGCTGTTCTTGGAGTTAGTTTTACCGTTACAATTTTATGTCTTCCTCTTTATATTGTTGCAGAACATTGGCAGCAGGTAGAACGTGATACACAGAATAAACTCAAACCAGGAATTGAAAGAATCAAAAAAGCATTTAAGGGTGATGAACAATATATGATTCTTTCAACCTTTTATAAGCAGAATCATTATCACCCAATGATGGCGCTGCGTTCCAGTTTTGGTCTTTTAATTCAGATTCCTTTCTTTATGGCTGCCTATAGCTGTCTTTCTAAATTACCTGCCCTCCAGGGGCATTCCTTCCTCTTTATCAGAGATATGGGGCAGCAGGATGCTATTTTTACGATTGGCTCTTTCCCTGTAAATATTCTTCCTATTGCAATGACAATTATTAATATAATTGCAGGTGCAATTTACACAAAAGGCTTTCCTATTAAAGAAAAAATTCAGATATATGGAATGGCTCTTATTTTCCTTGTATTGCTGTATTCAAGTCCGGCAGGTCTCGTTCTTTACTGGACAATGAACAATATTTTCAGTCTTGTAAAAAACATTTTCTACAAACTTAAAAATCCATTAAAAGTTCTTTATATTTTGATGTGTGCCGGCTGTGTATTTATAGCAGTCTTTGTTCTTTTCATTTACGATGGTGGAGCTTCTCCTAAGAAAAGACTTGCAGCCGCTATCCCTATGCTCCTTCTTACAGGCATTCCTGTTTACCTTAAAGGAATTAAATGGCTATTAAACAAACCACTTTCAAATCTTATTGAAAATGACTCAAATCGTTTAAAATTGTTTTTATTTTCAGCAATAGGAATTACAGTTCTGACAGGTCTTGTTCTTCCAACAAATCTTATCTCTTCTTCAGTACAAGAGTTCTCAAATATTGAAAATTATACATCTCCAACTAACTTTCTTCATGCTCCATTCTGGCAGTGTTTAGGTTTATTTTTATTCTGGCCGACTTGTATTTATTTTCTTTTTAATAAGAAAGTGCAGACTCTGATTTCTTTGTTATTTTCAATTCTTTTAGTAAGTTTTGCTGTTAATGCATTTGCATTCCCAGGCAATTACGGATCAATGGATATAACATTGAAATTCATAGGCGGTATTCAAACTGAAAAGAAATTCTTTATTCTCTTAAATCTTTTCATAAATATTCTTATCATTGTTATTGTTCCTGTTATACTTTCTCTTAAAAAAAGAAAAGTTTTTATATCATTATTACTAATAACTTCTCTTACTTTTTCTGTAATCGGAATTATTAATTGTATAAAAATCAAGAAAGAATATAATCAATTTGAAAATATGAAAAAATTATCAGAAACAAAATCTGATGATAATTTTTCAAAAGTACTCAATCTTTCTAAGAATCAAAAAAATGTTATAATCATTATGCAAGACCGTGCAGAAAGTTCCTATTTCAATCACATTGTTGAAAACTTTCCTGAATTAAGAAACAAGCTTTCTGGTTTTGTTTATTATCCTAATACAGCTTCATGTAATGGACATACATTAATGGGAAGTCCTCCTGTTTATGGAGGTTATGAATACACTCCTTCAGAAATGAATAAACGTTCTTCTGAAAAACTTAAAGATAAACATAATGAAGCTCTTTTTGTTCTGCCTACACTCTTTACTGAACAGGCTGATTATCTGGCAAGTGTATCCGATCTTTCATGGGGTAACTATAGTTATATTTCAGACATGAGTTTTATGACAGGTTATGATAAAATTCAGGTAAAGAATCTTAATGGAAGATATACAGGAGATTTAAAAAGAATTATTGCAGATTCAGTTCCTACAACTCTTGTAACAAATGCAAATCGTAATCTCTTCTGGGTTAGTTTATTCCTTTCAGCACCTGCAGCCCTTAGACCTGTAGTTTATTACAAGGGCTCCTGGTGGGGCATGGAAAGTGCTGTTGATATTGATTCCTTCCTCGACTGGTATTCAGCATTATACTTTTTGCCGGAAATAACAGATTTTACTTCTTCTAAAGGCAGCTTATCCATTTTAACAAATGAAGCTACTCATTCAGATGAAGCAATTCCATATATTAAGGAAACAGAAAAAATCAATCATTTTGATGATGATTTACCTGGTTATGATATAGATACAGTATGTCTTTTGAGAATTGCAGATTTCTGTGACTATCTTAAAGAAAATGGTGTATATGATAATACAAAAATTATCATTGTTGCTGATCATGGTATTGGATATGGGGCTACAGCTTCTGAAAAATATGAAACAGATAATATAAATGGTGTTAAGAAAGATCATTTTAATCCATTACTTTTGGTAAAGGACTTTAATTCAAATGAACCATTAACAACAGATATGACTTTTATGACAAATGCAGATACTCCAGCGATTGCATTAAAAGATGTTATTGACAATCCAGTAAATCCATTCACAGGAAAAAGTATTACTTCAGATTATAAAAAGGACGGATTATATATCACAACTGATGATATATTTATGCCACACCATAGCAAAAGTTCTTATACATTCACTGTAAATACAGATAAATGGTATAAGGTCAATGATAATATTTTCAAAGATGAAAACTGGTCTCATGAAGTTCCAGAAAATAAATAATATAATAAATTTCACAGGAGATTTTTATGACAGAACAAGAATTTGATTATTTAATGGCTGTACGTCGCAAAGAAGATACAACCGGATTTAATAAAGATACCATTTTAAGCTGTACAAAAGCTGGCTGGGTAAAGAATAATAAGGTTACTGCAGACGGTATGGAAGCACTTGCTCCTTATAAAGTAGACAATGCAATTATTATGGCAGCTGGTCGAAGCCGCCGTTGTATGCCACTTTCTAACTACCTTCCAAAAGGTTTGTTTGAAATTAAAGGCGACACAATGGTTGAACGCCAGATTAAGCAGCTTCATGATGCTGGAATTAAAGAGATTGTACTTGTAGTAGGATATCTTAAAGAACGCTATTACGAAATGGCAAAAAAGTATCCGGAACTCATTGTAATCGACAATACAGAATGGGAAGAAAAAAACAACATGTCTTCTCTCTATGCTGCCAAGGATTACATTAAAGCTAGTTATATCTGCTGTTCAGACAACTGGTTCGCTCATAATGTATATCGTGATTATGTTTATGATTCTTATTACGGATGTCTTTATTCAGATGAATTCTGTAATGAATACTGTGTAAAAGGTCTTGATGACCGTGGATATATGACTGAGGTTAAAAAAGGAGGAGAAAAATCCTGGTATACAATCGGTGAAGCTTTTTTCTCTAAATCTTTTAGTGCTAAGTTTGTAGACCTTATGGTTAAAGAATACTACGATCCTGACATGAAATATATGCTTTGGGATGATTTCCAGATTAAGCATATTACAGAACTTTTAATGAAGATTAAACGTTATGATGATTCTGAATGTAAGGAATTTGATACCACTGATGATATTCTTCAGTTCTACCCTAACTTCAAGGAATTCATTGACCAGTTTTTTCAGGAAGACGAACTGATTAATTCTACACAGCGTATTTCATATCTTTCTAATTATTCAGACACTAAGCAGTATTCTGTTGTTGCAACAGAACAGCTTACAGGACGTATGCATGTAAATGAAAATCTTTTTGGTCCTAGTCCTAAGTGTCTTGAAGTTCTTCACAATGCTAAAATGGAAGATTTGTATTTATACGACCTTACTCGTGAAGATGAGCTTGCTATTGAAGTTTCTAAGGTAACAGAAATTCCAACTGATTCTATTTTTATCCATTCAGGTAGCTCTGATGTTATTAAAACAATTATGACTATTGTTTTGAATAAGGATGACACAGTACTTATTTCTAATCCTGCATGGAATTACTATAAATCCGTTTGTGAATTACGTCATGCAAAGGCTGCTTATTACGATGTAGTCCCTGGTAAAGATTCTTATGAATTTGATATTAAGAACCTTCTTTCTGAAGCAAAGAAAACAAAGCCAAGAATCATTGTAATTACAACACCACATAACCCGACTGGTGCCGTTATTTCAAGAAATGATCTTGAAAAAGTTATCAAAGAAAATCCATCTTCCCTCATTATTGTTGATGAAGCATATCTTGGACTTTCTACAGTAACTTATGATGCTAAATATCTTCTGAATTCTTATAATAACGTTGTATTCTGCAGAACCTTCTCTAAACTTTATGGTCTTGCAGGTATTCGTATGGGCTACGGTTTGTGTACTCCAATGGCTAAACAGGTTTTCAAGCTTGATTTGAATCCATTCCGTGTTTCTAATATCGGTCGTAAAGTTTGTATTGCAGCCCTCAAAGATACTGAATATTATTCAAAGCTTACGAAAACAATCATTAAGCTTAAGGATGATTTTATTTCAGAAATCAATAAGATCAAGGGAATTAAAGCTTACAAATCTGCTGCAAACTTTATCTTTATCCGCTTTAACGAAAATCTTGGTGAAAAAGATAAAGAAATTGATGTACAGGCTCTTAAGGATTATCTCTCTTCAAATGGATATCTTACACGCCTTTGGACAGAAGGAAGTCATCTTTCTATGAGAATAACTGTTGCACCTCAGCCAGATATGAATAAAGTTTTAGAGCTTATTAAGGAGTTTGTAACAAAATAATGATGCTGCCACTTTATATTGACCCAGGTACTGGAAGCATGCTCTTTTCAATTTTGATTGGAGCTGCAGCAACTCTCTTCTTCCTTTCAAAAGCAATGTTACTTAAATTGAAAGTACTTTTTGCCGGTAAAAAGGGTGTTCAGGACGATAAAGCATATAAAAAATATGTAATTTACTGTGAAGATAAACGTTACTGGACAGTTTTCCAGCCTGTAATCGAAGAATTCGAAAAACGTAAAATAGAAATTACATATTATACAGGCTCGAAAGATGATGCTGTTTTTGATAAGAAATATGAATTCGTAAAAGCAGAATATATTGGAACTGGCAACGTAGCTTATGCGAAACTGAATATGCTTTCTGCAGGAATTGTTCTTATGACAACTCCTGGTATTCAGGTATATCAGCTTAAGCGCAGTAAAAATGTTAAACATTACAGTCATATTTTCCATTCCTGCACAGACTCTACAATGTACCGTCTTTTTGGTCTTGATTACTTTGATTCCGTTCTGATGACTGGAGATTACCAGGCTGATGATATCAGACTTCTTGAAAGTCAGAGAAACTTACCAGCTAAAGAATTAGTAACTGTAGGTTGTACCTATCTTGATGTTCTTAAAGAAAAAATGGAATCTATTCCATCTGAAGAAAATCATAAATTTACTGTTCTTGTTTCACCATCATGGGGAAAAAGTGCACTTCTTGGACTCTATGGTGAAAAACTTCTTGATCCACTTGCAAAGAGCGGAATGAGAATTATTATCCGCCCTCACCCACAATCTCGTATTTCTGAAAAAGATATGCTTGATCGTCTTCATGAACGCTATAAGGATTACGAAAACATTGAATGGGATAACGAGCGTGATAATATCTACTCTTTGAAAAAAGCTGATATTATGCTTTCAGACTTCTCAGGAATTGTATATGACTATACCTTCCTTTGTAACAAGCCTGTTATGTATGCAAACTCTGAAATGGATTTGCTTCCATATGATATTTATGATACTGGTCATGAACCTTGGGCTGTAACAACATTACAGAAGATTGGTATACCAATTCAGGAAAAAGACTTTGAAAATATTGCAGAAGTAATAAAACATGCTTCTGACAGCCCTGAACTTGCTAAGCTCAGAGCTCATTATAAATCAGAAGCATGGCAGCATATTGGTGAAGCTGGTAAATTAACAGCTGACTATATGATTAATAAAATGTCTTCTTTCGAAAGCACTAATAATTAATACTGAAACCAATTGTTAAGACTGCACCGAACATTGTCGGATACTCATCAGTATCTGCAATGTCAAACGGTGTACTAAAATCTACATCTTTACAGTTACCATTATTTCCATATACAGAACGATCATAGTTTTCATCATCAATTACAGTAAAGTAGCTAAACATAAGTCCAAGATTACCATAGAATGAAAGCGGATATTTTGTGTTTAAAGTAGCTCTACCACCAGCACTTACTATATGAATCCAATTATAAGCTCCATCATGAAGGAAATACTTCTTCAAATCATTACGATTCCATTTACTTAATTCAGAATAAATATTACTTCCTGGAACCTGCTGGCTACCGTAATCTGCACCATGACGAATCAACTGATATGAAGCACCAGCGTTTGAGTTTGCAGTAGGTTTAATTTTAAACTGAAGCAAAAACTCGTCTGAGTTTGGTGGAAGATAATAACCAAGTGATTCACCGTTGTTTGAATAATTTTCACAGATATAATGATCATACCATGGAGCATAATCGATTGAATGGTGTGTATAACAATATGGTTCTATCTTTGTATAACGGAAGCTTAAAGAAGCAAATGGTAATTTTGGAAGGATATATTTTATACCTCCCTGGTAAGCAAACATTGCTCTTGTAAATATAAATGGATTATTATTTAAACCGTTTATTTCATCAAGATAGAATGATGCCCATACAGAACCAAGACCTGCAACTGTATATTTTATATCACCAAATAAAGCAAGATTATCACAGTCTCCAATATGGTTCTGATACTCTACATAATTTGCAAGAGGGAACATGTAGCCAAGTTCAAAGCGTTTTGGCCATACGACTGAACTACCAAAATCCATATGTAACCTTTTAAGATCAAGTTCGATCATATTAAGAGAGAATGCATTCTGGAAATAGTAAGAATCATCAAGGCTGACTGATTTAGTTTCAAATTTTCGCATTGCTGATTCGTTTATATAATCCTGATTAGGATACTCAAGGACACCTGTTAATGAATAGAACTTAAGGAACTCGAAAAGTTTAAACTGTGCATCTACAGCCATAAATGGATATGCCTGCTTATTTAATACAAGAGAACTGCCTTCATCCATTGCTGCAATTTCTCTGTCGAAACGTCCTGCTCCAAGAATTATATGATTATTCAGTAATGAGCCACGGATTTCTCCATCAATTGAAAAGCCCATACCAAAACTTGTTGCCCAACCTTCAAGTCCAGAAGCACTCATATTCTTAGCAAAATAGAACTGACCACTCCATGGCTTTTTATATGTATATGGCAGATATGCATTATTTAAGTAACGTCGAATATAGCGTGCTTTATCAGATACATCATATTGATCACCATTATCCTTTAAGTCTCCGTCAAAAAATTCTTCAATATCATCTTCATACCATGGATAACCAATAAAATAACTACCAATCTCCATTAACGGCATTTTAGAAAAATCGAGTACACCCTTTAATCTATAAGAAAGGCCCTTACCTATATCTCCGTCAAAATTGATTTTGTACATATTATCCATACCCCAGCTATTATAGTCGGAGTCTGTATATAGACCGCCTGAATATACTAATTCAAACTCGCTTTTATAATTAAATGAAAGCGGAAATGTTTCACTTGAATTTCTTATGCTTGCATTGAAGAAATTATTCTTACCTTCTTTTTCTGATGGTTCATAAAGTGCCAAATAATGCTCAATAATTTTAGTTTCCTGTTCAGACATTTTATCTGAATTATCATAAATCTGACGAAGGGTATCCAAAATCTGAGACTTTGTATATGGCTTATAACTGTTCAGCGGAGAGCATAAACCTTTTTTCTGTGCAACATCGAGTAATTCATAAATCTCATCTGTTACAGAAACTGTTGCATTTGTCTGAGCAAAAGCGTTGAAACCGAAAAGAACAATACCTGCAAATAATACAATAATCTTTTTCATTTTATGCCTCTTTATTTGAATAATTGATATTCTAATCCACATGCAATTTCTATTGCATGATTAATTTCATTATTAAAAATCTGAATTGTATAAACAGTTTGTCCGTATACACTCAGATTATCCAAGAAAGAATAAGAACCACTTAACTTAATCTGATGCTTGTAAGTCTTTTCACCAGTCATCCACATATAGCGGCCTTTGTCACGGGCTTTAATACGGTTTTCATCATCATCAGCAAGCTTATATTGAACGTATGGGTAATAGGAATAAATTTCCTCTGGCTCTTCTACAGTTCCAACATTTGTTTTTTGACTAAATAAAGATTCAGCCGTATTCTCACCATGAATTGAGAAGATATATCCAATTCCTGCTTTCCATTTTTCCTGAGTGTCATATTCAGCATTTAATGTTACAGCAAAACAATCTGGTCCAAATGGAGAGCCTATCCATGAACTGGTATCTCCAGATGTCTGCATATTATCCCGCAATCTATAAAGGGACCAGTCAGGACTCTGTTTAATATAAAGATATGGAGATGTATAAACACCTTCGAGATGTGTTTTTATTATACCTTTTTCAGGAAGATTTATATCATACTGAAAACCAAGTTGACCACCAATGCTGTCTGGAACAGACAAAGATCTATCAGATCTTGAGCCTCCCATATCCAGAATCTCATTCTGTGCATACATACCATATATCTTAAAGTTTTTGAATGGAATAATTTCAAACATTAAACCAAAATATGCACAAAAATGTCCTTCACCATAATATTTATGTTCGTTTTCTGTAAGTAAATGTCCATACTGTTCCCAAGAACCAAACTGGTGCATCAAAATAAAAGGATTCAAATAACGAAGTTCAAACGGAGCATTTAATAGAGAACCTTCAAGAACATTAACCTTTAGCCATTTAAATGGCCTTAAATCAACCTGATGAAGATATAAAAATTTTGTGTTATCAACTTCTGCTACATGAAGCGTATATTTTAAGTATTCTGTATACAGTCTGAGAGAACAATACATATCTGTTTCAAAAGTTCTGTTATAAAGAATACTTCCTAGCTGTGTGTTATAAATCTGAAGTCCTTCTTTTGCAATTGAAAAATCTATACCCCATTTATCAAAGGCATGACCAGCAGAACCATAAGCAAAACGTGGGAATGTAAATTCAAACTGATCCCCTGCATATACGATATTTGTAAAATTATCTGATTTAGCAATTGAGGGTTGATTTTTACCAATCATAAAATCCGGTTCAATCGTTACATAATCTGAAAAGCCAATTATAAGCGGAATTGTTATGAAAAAGTCTCGAAAATAATAATTAAAACTCCAGTTTACATCTTTATTAGATTTATAATAAAACTCTGGATTAACTTTTATATTTCCAAAAAGTCTTAATTCAAGTTCTGGAAAAAAATCATCATTCTTATTAAGAAAAGCTTTTACCTTTTCATACAAAACTTTTCCGCTGTCTGAAAGCTTTTCATATGGGATTCTTTTGAAATAAAATTTCATTTCACCAATAGACATTGGCTGTGTTTCAAAGAAAAACTCTGTTTTAGCTTCCATGCACAAAGCTTCAAGATCATCATAGATCCAGTGGCCAGATTTTATTACTTGAGTTGAATTACCTGATTTTGCAAATAACGAAAAAGTCAGGAACGAAATTAAAAGTGTAAAAACTATTTTCTTCATATATATAGAAAAATAACACTTTTTTCACCTTAAAGCAATCTATTGTTAATATACCGATAAATAATTATACTTAATGTGATGAAACTTTTTATTGACTGCCGCATGCTTAACAGCGGAGGAATTGGTACTTATCTTGAATCTCTGCTTCCCTATTTTACTGAAGCCTACGATTGTACCCTTTTGATTTATAACAATCAGAAAAACAGTCTTCCTAAATTACCTGCTAATACACAGATTATTGAAACTGAAATTAAGACTTTTTCCTTAAAAGAAATGTTTTGTTTCCCTAAAAGTTTGCGAAATATTATTAACCTGTGTGATTTTTTTTACAGTCCTTACTGCAATATTCCTAACGGCATTAAAATACCTGTATTCACAACTATTCATGATATAGTTTTTCTTGATGTTCCGGGACTTTCATCATCTTTAGGTACAATTGTCCGTAAATTCTTTTATCAGAGAGCTATCAATAAATCTAAAGCGATATTTACTGTATCTCAGTTTTCTGCAGACCGAATCAAAGAAAAACTCCGTCTGAGAAAAAAGCCTTTGATTGTTACATATAATTCTGTTCCTGAGCATTTTACAGTTAATAACGACAAACCGTCTTCTGGTGAAATCACAAAAGATAACTCTATTATTTACGTAGGAAACATCAAAAAACATAAAGGACTTTCTTACCTGCTTGAAGCTTTTGAAATCTGTAAGAAAAATGGTTTAGATTGTAAACTTGTAATCGTTGGTAATGCTGATAATTTCCGTTCCGGTGACTCGAAAATTGCACAGCGTCTTTCAAACTCATCAGAAAAAGACATTAATTTTACCGGCCGCATTTCAGACAGCGAACTTCAGACTTATTATCAGAAAGCTCGGCTTCTTGTGCAGCCATCTTTATACGAAGGCTTTGGAATGCCTCCAATGGAAGCTTTATATCTTGGCACAAACGTTGTTATGTCTGATATTCCTGTATTCAAAGAAATCTATAAAGGATTTCCTGTTACATTCTTTAAGACAGCAGACAGTAAAGATTTAGCTGAAAAGATTCAGGAAGCCTTTAATAAACCATCTCCATCAGCAATTCCTCAGAAATATTCGTTCAAAAATACAGCAGATATTATCATAAATACATTCAGGAGTATAAAATGAAAGTTGCATTAGTACATTACTGGCTTGTTACAATGCGTGGCGGTGAAAAAGTTCTGGAAACTCTTTGTAAAATGTTCCCGGAAGCTGATATTTATACAAATGTTTATAATCCAGATGCTGTTTCAGATATAATCAGAAGCCATAAAGTATATACTACAAAAATCAATAAATTTCCTATGGCAAGAAAGCTGTACCAGAAGTATATGCCGTTTATGCCAAAAGCTTTAATGGAACTCGACCTTACCGGTTATGATCTTATTATTTCCAGCGAATCTGGTCCTGCAAAAGGTGTCTGCCCTGCGCCAGATGCTTTCCATATCTGCTACTGTCATACTCCAATGCGCTATCTTTGGGATATGTATCATGAATATTTCAAGAAATCTAATCCTATTGTAAAATTCTTTATGAAAAAGATGATACCAGGATTACGTCTTTGGGATATCAGTTCCAGTAATCTTGTAGACTACTTTGTTGCTAACTCTCATTATGTTGCTTCAAGAATCAACCGTTATTACAAACGAAATGCAGAGGTTGTTTATCCGCCTTGTGCAATCGAAAAATATATTGATAATCCACGTAATCCCGAAGATTTCTATCTTTTCTTTGGTCAGCTCGTCGGTTATAAACGTGCAGATCTTGCTATTGAAGCCTGCATTAAATCTGGACGCAAAATTGTTGTTATTGGTGACGGAAAATCTAAAAAAGCTGCTGAATATACAAAATCTGGTCTTGTAACTTTTACAGGACGCGTAAGTGACCAGGCAATTGCAGATTATCTTTCAAAGGCAAAGGCACTTCTTTTCCCTGGAATTGAAGATTTTGGCATTATTCCTGTTGAAGCAAATGCTGCCGGATGTCCTGTTCTTGCCTATAAAAAAGGCGGAGCTTTGGATTCAATTAAGGAAAATGTTACAGGTATGTTCTTTGAAGAACAGACTACAGATTCCCTTATCAAATGTATGGATTCTTTTGAAAAAAGACAGTCTGAGTTCACTGACAGAAAAGCATTTACTGAACATGTACAGCAATTTTCTGAAAATGAATTCATCAAAAAGATTAACTTTATTGTACAAAATAGAAATAAAATGTTATAATATAAAAACTATATATGGAAGTAACTGCGTATTTTAAAAAAAATCATCCACATACAAGCTCTTTTATATCAGGCTTTTCTCTTTTTATTGTTGATGCCATTATACTTTTATTATGTATTAGTGCCGGTTTTTTTATTGTAAATATATTTGATTCTTCTGATATAAATTTTAAGTCTTTTGTAAATTTCTCAGTTTACATTCCTTTTGTACTAATTCTTTTTGCAGCTAATGGTCTATATCCTGGAATTATGAATTCTCCAACAGAGGATATTAAGCATTATTTCGGTTGTACCTTTTTCAGTTTTCTTGCAATAATTCTTACTGTATATCTTGGAAATGTAAATGATGATTATCAATTTCTTGAAGCTATTTTTAAGGATAGTACAGGAAAAGCAGTAGCCAGTGCTTTTATGATTGCAATTCCAATATGTACAATTGCACTCCCTGCATTCCGCGAAATTGCTAAGCACACCTTTGCACATTTCCGCTGGTGGGGAGTTCCTGTAATCATTTACACAGATAAAACAAGCGGTAATTTTATTATTGATAAACTCATTAAATTAAAATATCTCGGATATCATCCGGCAGTTATCATTGATTCAAACGCTAAAGAGCCTTCTGAATATCAGGGAATTCCTGTTTATCCTCCTTCAGAAGATTTACACAAACAGATTAAGGCTCATAATATTAAACAGGCAATTATTTGTGACTATAAGGGAGATATGTCTTATATCATGTCTTCTTACAGATATACAACTACTGTTTCAAAACATCAGGCATTCTTTACAAATACACAGCAGCTCAAAGACATTGGTGGAATCATTGGTTTTTCTTCGATTCATAACCTTACTTTTAAGAGAAACCTTTTCATTAAACGCTGTATTGATGTACTTGCAATCTTGATTACCATTCCTATTGTTTTACCAGTTATGATTATTCTTGGTATTCTTACTAAGCTTACATCAAAAGGACCAATTTTTTATGGTCATAAACGCATTGGTAAAAACGGAAAAGAAATTAAATGCTGGAAATTCCGTTCTATGTGTGTAAACTCACAGGAAATTCTTGAGCAGATTTTAGCTACAGATCCTGTGAGACGCGCTGAATGGGAGAAAGACCGTAAATTCCTTGATGACCCTCGTGTAACTAAGTTTGGAAAATTCCTTAGAAAAACAAGTCTGGACGAGCTTCCTCAGTTATTCAATATTCTGGTTGGACAGATGAGTCTTGTTGGTCCACGCCCTGTTACTGAACCTGAACTTGTAAAATACGGAGATTATAAAGATTATGTTCTTTCTGTTTCTCCAGGATTAACTGGAATGTGGCAGGTTTCCGGTCGTTCAGACACAGGTTATGAAGAGCGCATTTCGTTTGATACTTATTATATTCAAAACTGGTCTATATGGCTTGATATCTGGATTCTTATCAAAACTGTATGGGTCGTATTAGTTGGAAAAGGTGCATATTAAAAAATGAAAAAACTTACTGCTATTATCCTTGGTTTACTTTTATCAGTACCATTTATTTATTCAGAAAACTATAAAATTGCGACAGGTATTTATAATACAAAGGGCAATTTTAAATTAACTACCACAAAAGCCAGCAGCATTGAAAGAAACTATCCTCTGGATAAGAAAACAATTTTTACTGATGATGAGCTTGAAGCTTATTTGGAAAATTATCATCAGCAGCTTAAAAATTCCCGCTTCTTCGAAGAAATTGATGTAAGCTGGGAAAAAGCCGGTACAGATGACGGTTTTGTTTTAATCAATGTTATCGTTTCTTTTATTGATTCAAATCACTTCCTTGCTGTTCCTTATGCAAACTTTAAGGATGATTCAACAGTAACAAAGATTACTCCAAAAATCAAAGCTAAGGATACAAACTTCCTTGGAACTATGAATCCTTTAACATCTGATTTCAATATTGAAATCAAAAAGGATAAATCTCAGGGCTTCTGGACATTCTCGCCTGGATTCAATATTTCTTATGACTACCCTTTTAAGGCCGGTCCTTTTGATTTAACATGGGTAAATGATTATAGTATAGACTTCACCTTTGGTGATTCTCATCCTGAATGGAATGTTAAGACAGGGTTAAAAGCTATTCTTCCATTTGATAAAATTTCCTTAAATCTTGAAGTATATCAATATTGTATTGGAGAAAATGATTACATTATTTATGATGATGAGATCTATTTTAAGAACGATATAAACTTTTCAACACCTATATCATTATATAAGTTCAAGAACTATACATATCTTACTTATACACCATCTGTAAATTTTGGTATTAATTATGATTTAAATGGTATTGATGAAAACAATTCCGATTTACAAGGACCTGCTATTTCATTCTCTCATAAACTTTATAATTCAAATATCAACTGGAAAGGAAATTACAGACAGGGATATTCATGGAGTCTTTCTAATTCATGGCCATATAACTTCTATCGCAAAGAATGGTCTCCTTCTGTATCTATCGAAGGCCAGTATTTTAATTTTATAAAACTTGAAGACAGAGATTATTTTGATTCAATTGGAATTGCTGTAGATTTATATGCCTTCACATATTTTAATCTTACCCCTTCTAAACTTTATGACAGTTCAGTAAGCGGTTATGGTGAAAAAATCGGTGGTAGAATTCGTGGTGTACCGGATGATACATATTTTGGAAATGTGTCACCATCATACACAACATCAACTGCAATTGTTATGAACTTTGATTTCCCAATTAATATAGTTACTACACATTTTAAGCATGATTTAATTAATTTTGATATGCAGTTCTCTCCATTTATGGATATTGCAATCTATAGGGATAGAGCTCTTCCATTACAGACAGACTCTTTAATCTGCTGTGGTATGGAAGTTCTTGTTTATCCATATAAATGGTCAAGTTTTACAATTCGTGGAAGTATTGGATTTGATGTAAAGAGTGCTATTTCAGAAAGAAATGTGATAAAAGGACTTCTTCATAATAAAGAAATCAGTATTGGATTAGGCCATCATTTCTAATCCAATACGAAAAACACTAATCTGTCATGTGTTCAAGCTGAAGCACAGCATCACGCTGCCAGTATGTTTCTGGGGTATATCTTGCAATAACTCTTAAAAGAGCTTTTGAAAAGTTTTTATAGCCTGCTTCTGTTGAATAACTTGCAAGAATATTAAAACTCTTCCATGCTGAATTCTTGTTTCCCCATTCAATAATATCCTGATAATATGAAGCTTCCTGCATAAAGCCTTCAATATTCTCATATTCATAAATTGAATTACGCGAAATAAGAATCTCATTTATTCTTGTTAAACTTGTAATAGCTGCAAGAGCGGCAAATTCCAAAGCCTTATCATTTCTGTTTGCATCATGATAATATTCTGCCAGCTGGTTATATGCATCAATACAATTATATGAATTTGCACGATAGAGATTAAAAAACTTAGTCATTGAATCATTCTTGTTAGCAGAAATTGTTCCTATCATAGAACGCTTTAGTGCAGCATCTTTATAGTTTTTATCTTCTGCAAGAATATTCATCAGTCTTAATTCCATCTTTGCTGTATCATCTTCAAGACGACTGATTTCTGCCAGCATATACAGAATTTCATACTTTTCATCCGGGATATCCAAAACATCAGCTTTATCCAGAGCCATGAGATAATAGTCTTCGGCGAATTTATATTCACCTTCGAGTTTATAAATATCTCCAATTAATTTGTGGGCTTCTGGGAAAGCTTTTGAGCTTTCAAGATATATCAAAAGATTATTTACCGAATTATCAAAATAATCCTTTCCTTTCTTTTTGATATAGTATTTTATAATGTCGGCTGTTTCATATTCCTTTCTGTTTTCTAGGACTGTAAGAACTGGATCAAAATGATCTCCTGCTGCCTGCACACGTTTTGCAGAAAGAGAATTCTTTACTGTATTGATTTGTTTTTCAATGCGTTGTTTTCTGTATAAAATAGCATCTTCAGAATATTTTAAGGCTTTTCCATAATCGAGAGCATCCATAGCCTCTATTGCATTTCTATATGCTTCTACACTTTCATCCAGTTTTGCTTTTTTATCTGCAGCAAAAAGAGAAAAACACAAAGCAGAAAAAATAAAAAATAATACAGTTTTCTTCATAAAGATTTCAATTCTTCCTCAAATACTTTATCGGCATCTTTTGCATCAATCGTTCGTACTATTTTACCTTTTTTGAAGATTATTGCTTTATCTGCTGTTCCTGCAATTCCAAGATCTGCGTGACGGCCTTCTCCAGGTCCATTTACAACACAACCCATAACTGCAACTGTAATGTCCTTATCCATAGCCATAAGTTTTTTCTGCCAGCGGTCTACAAATGAATGAACATCAAAACCAATGCGGCCACATCGCGGACAACTTACAAGAGTAACTCCACCTGCACGTTTTCCACATTCTTTCAGGATATTTACGCCGGCAATTACTTCGTTTTCCGCAGAAGAAGAAAGACTTACACGGATTGTATCACCAATTCCCTGAGCTAAAAGAGTCGAAAATGCAATTGAAGATTTTACGAGTCCACCGATAAGAGGCCCCGCTTCTGTTACACCCAGATGCAGCGGATTATTATATTTTTCTGCATAAAATTTATTACACTGTATAGTTTCGTTAACATCTGAAGACTTCATGCTCACAACATACTGATCAAACTTAAGGTCTTCAAATACAGCAGCCTCGCGTACAGCAGTTTCACAAAGCCCCTGAGCACGTGTAATTTCACCTGCAGCAATCTGCTTCTGCAAATCCTGAGGAAGACTTCCGCTGTTAATACCAATACGAATAGCAGCTCCATTTTCACGGCAGGCTTCTACAACTTTACGGGTATTTTCTACAGAACCGATGTTTCCCGGATTTATACGAATGGCAGCAACGTTCCCCTTAAGACATTCCAGAGCCAGTGTATAATCAAAATGTATATCAGCCACCAGCGGCATAGGAGTTCGTTCAGCAATAAGACAAAGCCCCTGAGCACTTTCTACATCAGGCACCGCAAAGCGAACAATATCACATCCCATAAGCTTAAGATCATTAAGCTCACGAAGTATTCTTTCCAATTTATCATTATCAGAAGCAAGGTCAGTTATCCCCTCCTTCCACATAGTCTGCACAGTAACAGGATTATCCCCACCGATTATTATTCTATTAGTAACGCCCTTACCACCCAAGGCAACTTCTTTTGTTTTCATATAATAAATTATAACAGTAAGTTAAATAAAAAACCATATCCCAAAAAGTGAGATATGGTGTAATAAGTTAATTTCACGATATGTGCCTTAAACCAATAAAACTGTGGGACGCAGGCAAAATGAAAAAGAGGGCCCCAGGGTTGCGCCAAGATTTTGCGTAGCAAAATCGAGAAGCATGGGACCCTGGGAGATTGCTTTTTCAGTTTTGCCGTCGCTGGGACTCGCAGTTTTATTGGTTTAAGGATAAGATCTCTGTCAATTAAGCAATTAACGAGAATACCATAGCGAACAAAGCAACAGACTCACAAAGACCAACAACCATGATGTACTGAGCAAAACCTTTTCCAGTTTCACCAAGAGCATCAGAAGCTGCAGCTCCTGCTTTTCCCTGAGCAATAGCAGAGAAACACATAGCCAAACCAGAAGCAATACCAAGACCAAGTGCGAAACCTGGAGTCATAGCACCACTTGCTACCTTTGGTTTCATTGCAATATTCATAAGAAGGAATCCGTAAATTGTCTGTGTAAGAGGAGCACCTGCAAATACAGTAAGGATGAATGGAGCCGGCTTGTTATTGATGTAACAGCGTTTCCAAGCACCAATTGCGCCCTGACCGGCAATTCCGATTCCGATTGCTGAACCGATAGCAGCAATACCCATACAAACAGCAGCACCGATGTAACCTAAAATATCCATAATTAATTCTCCTTATTATTTATCCGCACACAGCGGATTATTTCTAATTTTTTGAATCAGCAAACGGCTGATACTTTACACCACTCCAGCTCATTCCAATATGTGTACAGAACTCGAGAGTGTTCAAACGTACACCGTGAACAATAACTGAAAGTACATTCAAAATCATGTTCAGACCATGTCCGAATCCAAGCAGAACTATTGCTGCCAGGAACAGGATTGCGTGTCCGAGAATAGGACCAGCAAGAGTATTTACAGTATTCGAAATTGCTGCACCCGCAAGACCAACGGCCCACAGACGGATGTATGAAACAATATCACTGAATACGTTTACTACTCCAAGGAGTACCGAAATGATATTCTTACAGCTTTCAAGAACAGAAGCTCCTATACTGCCTTCGTAATTTGCAAAGATAAAACTCATTGCAAAACCGATGGCGATCAGGCTTACTTCTATATATCCAACAGGAATATCGTTGATATAGCCCAGCATTGGGAATACCTTTCCGTTTACAACCATTGCAAGTACAACCCAGAACATACCAACCAGCTGTAAAAGGGAACCTAAGTCACCAAGTACTTTCAGTCCTTTTCCATCCTTAATGTTTCTTACACCAGCCTTCAGATGTGCTACACAAAGCTGAATCAAAGCCAGAGAGAAGCAGAAAATCTGCAGGTTCTGATCTTTTGTAAGATATACAGAAGGATCACTGTTCCAAGGTACATGCCATTGTGCACTTTCGTATGCACCGGAAATATACGGAATAGAAAGTCCTGTAAGCCATTCAGGCAGCATATCTGCAGGGATTCCAAACCAGGTACAGGTTACTGCACCCCATACAACGGTTGCCAGAGATACAAGGAGGAATAGTCCGAAGGCTGCAGGTACTTTCTTTCCGCTGATCTTTGTTTTAAGCATCAGGAAGAGAATTACTACAGCAACGAGGGCCCCGTATCCGCCGTCTCCAAAAATCATTGCAAAGAAGATTGTAAAGAACAAAAGGAACCAGCCTGAAATATCAAACTCGTGATAGCCAGGTACTGTACCCAGGAAGTCTGTAAGCGGATAAATCAAACTTACAAGCTTGTTATTCTTAAGTTTTGTTGGTACTTCTGTATCTTCATCTTCCGGTTCTGCATAAGCAAGAGCCCACTGGTTTGCAGAACAGCAGCGCTTAAAGTCATCAAGGTCTGCAGCTGGAACATAACCAGAGATCCAGGCAAGGTCGTTTTCACTTCCTTCTTTATCGCAGCCCATACCGCTGTTGATATTTTCAAATTCAATGTCGCTTTCCAGAGCCTTTTTGAAGGCTGTAACTGCAGGAACGTATTTTGCGTTGTCTGCATAGAAAGCCTGAATCTGATCTAGTTCTTTTTCGTCTGCGAGAATCTCTTTTTCAAGAAGCTTTGTAGAAATACGCGGGAACGGTACTTCAAAGGCTTCAGGTAAAAGTTTTTCAGGACGTCCTTCGCCACCATTTACGATAAGGAAGCGAACGGTTTTCTTGTCGTTATTTACAAGAATTGTTTCGATGTCCTGATCAATGAGGCTGTATTTTTCCGCATTGATCTCGTAGAGCTTAAGTGCAATGCCCTTTTCTGTCAGGAAGTCTAAATCTTCATTACTTACATCACCCCAGGCCGCAAAGCGGTCAAGCTCTGTAGTATCTGCAGAAATCTCTTCCATAAGCTGCTTTTTGCGTTCTGACTTGTCAACAACTTCTTTACAAAGTTCAATTACTTTTTCATCAGAAAGCTTTGGTTCTGAACCTTTCTTCACTTTAGGAAGCTTGATTTCACCGAGAATAGACTCGGTAAGCATTGCGTTATTTGAATATTCTTTAAAGGCTGTAAGCTTTTCGCTTGCACCATCTATTTTTTCAAGATGTACAAGACCAATTTTTCTTAAAGCCTTTAATGCCTCTTCTTTTTCCTTATTGAGAAGGACTACAGAGACTTTTTTCATTGGTTCAATCATTTGCCAGCCTCCTGTTCTTCATCAATTTTTGCCTGCAGCTTTTTCTTAGAAATCTTACTGCGTACTACGGCTGCAACCTGTTCATCACCAAGGTAAACCGTAATCTTTTTAATGTTTGCCTTAGTTTCCGGAATCTTAACCTTTTCAAACAGGTTTACACGCTGTGTGGTTGTACGGAGCTCCTGAGAAAGCAGACGAACCTGCTCATCCAGAACCTCTGCCTCTAAGTCGAGTGATAAAGCCTTTTCCATGCGGTCTGCGGCCATATCAATCCACAACGGCGTTTTATATAAATCGTAGTCACCGCGGCCAAAGTCTGCGCCTTCATATACCGGAATTGTTACACCGGCAATGTTGCCTACACCCTTTCTGATGTTCTTTACAGTTACCATATCCGGAGTGAAAGCTTCGCGTTCACCGAATACGGAAATCCACTGTTCAAACTCTTTTTCAAGGGCAACGCGGGCGGCTCGGACTTCTTTTGCCTTAGCGTCTATAGTGCGGATTTCTGTCTGAAGCTGCTGTTTTTTGAGCATAAGGGTTGGAAGATAGCGCTTGTACATTTTAAGCGCATCTTTCTGAACCTTGAGCTCATTTTTTGTCAGCTTAATCTTTGCCATTCAGAACTCCTACTTCTTACTCTTATTCTTAGGCCAGTATTCTTCAATAAGAGATGATTTAAGACCAGTTTCCTCAGGCTCAAAACAGTCGGCAAGAATCTTCCATCCCAAATCCAGAGCATCTTCCAGAGAAATATTCTTTGAAAGATCCATCATACCGTCTTCAAACATCTTTCCGTAAACGAGGAGTTTTTCATCCCATTTACTCATATTGAAACCCATCGATTTCTTTTCGAGAGTATCTTTATAGTTTGAATAAAGACGGATCATACCATCCATAAGAGCACGGTGGTCTGAACGAGTGCTTCCGTTTACGTTCTGCTTCAAACGTGAAAGAGAACCGAAAGGCTCGATACGTCCACCCTTAAGGTAGTACTGTCCTTCTGTAATGTAACCAGTGTTATCTGGAACCGGGTGAGTAACGTCATCACCAGGCATTGTAGTTACAGCAAGAATTGTAACTGATCCTGCGCTATCAAAGTCTACGGCTTTTTCGTAGCGGGCTGCCAGCTGTGAATACAAGTCTCCAGGGTAACCACGGTTTGAAGGAACCTGTTCCTGTGTAATGGCGATTTCCTTCATTGAGTCGGCAAAGTTTGTCATATCTGTAAGAAGAACCAGAACGTCCTTTCCCTTAAGAGCGAACTGCTCTGCAACTGCAAGAGACAAATCAGGAATCTTCTGACATTCTACGGTTGGGTCAGCGGCTGTATGCATGAACATAACTGTCTTGCTCAAAGAACCACCGTCTTCCAGTGTTTTCTTAAAGTAAAGGTAGTCATCATACTTAAGGCCCATACCACCGAGAACGATTACATCAACTTCAGCCTGCATGGCAATGCGGGCAAGCAGCTGGTTGTAAGGTTCACCAGAAATAGAGAAGATTGGAAGCTTCTGAGAAACTACCAGTGTATTGAACATATCAATCATTGGAATACCGGTACGAATCATACGGCGAGCCATGATACGTTTAGAAGGGTTTACAGAAGGTCCTCCGATTGTTACGAGGCAGTCTGTAAGAGCCGGTCCGTTATCGCGTGGCTGTGCAGATCCGTTGAAGATACGTCCAAGCAAATCATCAGAGAAAGAAACTTCCATCTGATGTCCAAGGAATTTGATGTGGTCTCCAGTAGAAATACCGCGTCCGCCGGCAAATACCTGCAGTGAAACTACATCACCTTCGATTTTATTTACTTCGGCAAGAGACTTACCAAAGCGTGTTTCAATTTCGGCAAGCTCACCGTATGCAACATTGTCTGCCTTTACGGTAATAACGCTTCCGACGATGGATTCAATCTTACTATATACTTTGTTCATTATTTACCATCCTTGAGCATTGCTGCTACTTCGTCGCGTACTTTTCCATTTGCAGAAGCAAAGTGAGCGTCTACATCCTTTTCTGCCTTCTTGAACTTATCGCTGTTCCAGAGAGAATAGTTCCAGTCGATAAACTTCTGACGCATCTGGTTGAAGAAGTTTCGTGCTGAATCCTTATCAGCAAGTTCAAAATCTGAACCAAGAACCTTGAGAACCTTTGCGAAAGTGTACTGCTGGCGTTCAACGCTTACAGCCGCATCAATTTCATCAAATGAGTTCTGCTGCATATAAACTGCATCAAGGAATTCGCTCTTGAGGTATTCGATGTAGTCTTCGGTTGTTGTACCTTCTTCACCTACTACCTTCATCATCTGGTTTACTTCAACACCGCTAAGGAATACCTTGCGTGCATAAGCTACCCAGTCTTCGCGGATAACAGATTTATATTTTGACCATGAAATGATTGGGTCAATTGCAGGATACTTACGTGCATCTGAACGTTCACGGCTAAGACCGTGGAAGGCACCAACTACTTTAAGTGTTGCCTGAGTTACAGGCTCTTCAAAGTTACCACCGGCAGGAGATACTGTACCACCAATTGTTACAGAACCAATGTTGCCGTCGCGGAGTTTTACGATACCAGCGCGCTCGTAGAAGGCTGCAATGTAAGATTCGAGGTAAGCTGGGAATGCCTCTTCTCCAGGAATCTCTTCAAGACGTCCAGACATTTCGCGGAGAGCCTGAGCCCAGCGTGATGTTGAGTCTGCAAGAAGAAGTACGTGCAAGCCCATCTGGCGGTAATATTCAGCAAGTGTAACAGATGTATAAACCGAAGCTTCGCGGGAAGCAACAGGCATAGAAGATGTGTTACAAATGATGATTGTTCTTTCCATCAAAGAACGACCTGTACGAGGGTCCTTCAATTCTGGGAACTCTTTAATTGTTTCTACAACTTCACCCGCACGTTCACCGCAGGCAGCGATGATTACGATATCAACGTCAGCGTTACGTGATGTTGTATGCTGAAGAACTGTCTTACCAGCACCGAAAGGTCCAGGGATACAATAAGTACCACCCTTAGATACCGGATAGAAAGTATCGATAAGACGAACCTGAGTTACCATTGGCTCAGATGGAGCAAGACGTTCTGCATAGCAGTCTACGGCACGTTTTACCGGCCACTTGAATGCCATCTTAAGTTTGAAGGTCTTACCCTTTTCATCTTTTACTTCGGCAACTGTATCTTCGATTGTATAGTCACCGGCTTTTGTTACCTTTGTTACTGTGTACATGCCCAGCATATCAAAAGGAACAAGAATTTTATGTGTAAAAGGTCCTTCCGGTACAGATCCGATAGGATCACCACGAAGAACTTTATCGCCAACTTTTACTGTTGGAGTCCATTCCCATTTTTTATCGCGTGGAAGTGAATCTACATAAACACCACGCTCAAGGAAGAAGCCTGCTTTTTCTGCAACGAGTGGAAGTGGGTTCTGCAAACCATCGAAGGTCTGACCAAGAAGTCCAGGTCCAAGTTCTGCACAAAGGAGGTCGCCAACGAGGTCTACCTTATCGCCGGCCTTAATTCCCTGTGTCATTTCGAAAATCTGCATCTGGGCTTTGTTTCCGCGGATACGGATAACTTCACCACGAAGCTTCTTTCCGTCTACATTAACGTAGCCTACTTCGTTCATAGAAACAGCGCCATCGAATTCAATCGTGACCATGTTTCCATTGATGCCGACTACTTTTGCTTTAGTAGTATTTGCCATTATTTATCTCCATCCAAAATCGTATCGTAAATCTTATGATAAGATGTTTTTCCGTTTTCAACCTCGAACTTGCGCATTCGCTCAACAAGCATAAGACGAAGGCCGTAGGCATACACCGCATCAATTGAAAAGCCGTCCAGAGGACGCAAATCATCGAGCAGGCGTAACCTGTACTCATAAAGAAACTGCTCTGCAGAAAGAGGACTGTCCATACCAACAGCGGTACGAGCGGCAGAAATAATATCTGCTGTACAGCCAGGTGGAAGCGGAATGCTGTCCTTCTTCAGCTTCTGCGCACGGATTTGAGCGAGCGCACAACGCAGGTTTCTTTCTTTTTCATACCAAACATCAAGGAAGCTTGAGCCTGTAGAAGTAAGCTCCATTGAAGGAACCAGAGAAAGCTTTTCAAGCACGGCTTTTTCTTCTTCGGAAATAAAACGACTTGCCAGTTCACGGAATTCTTCCGAACTTAAAGGCAAGGCTGACTTTCCTTCTGAAGATGAGATATTTGGTAACTGTGAAACCAAATAATAATAAGCCACTACTCTGCGTCCTTTGCAGCAACTTTCATGAGGGCTGCAACCTTTGGATTCAGATAAGCTGAGAACATCTCTGCAAGACTTTCTGCAGAATAATCATAGAATGCGGCACCATTCTTTACGCCGATTCTAAAGCCTGCACTAAGAGTCTTGTCCGGCTTAATTTCGAGTCCCTTCTTGATTTCTGCTTTAAGGGAAGTTTTAAGAGATTTTTCGAGAGCCTTTAAGTCTTTGTCACTCAAAAGAACTGAAAGTTCCGAAGCATCTGAGTTCTTTGCCCATGCTTTTACCGTCTCAGGTACAAGCTTAGTAAGAACATCTTTTGAAAGAGCTTTTTCGGTACCTTCCTGAATAAGACCGTCCAGCTCGCCTACCAGAGCATCTTTGAATGAAAGAAGCATATTGCGTCCAGCCTGTACAATGGCTTCTTCGCTTGCCTTCTCCATTTTTTTTGTCTCTGATTGTGCACTTTTTATAATTTCAGCAGCTTTTGACTGCGCGTCTGCGATTATTGCTTCTGCTTTCTTCTCCGAATCTGCAATAATTTTTGCAGCATCTTTTTCTGCAGCAGCAACGCCGTCCTTCTTGATTTTATCAATCAGTTCTTGCAATTGTACATCCATCAAAGTACCTCACTTATACTAGTCAAGAATAATATAATAATTATACCCCAAATATGCCGTTTTTCAATGAAAAACTTTCATATATGGGGTAAAAAATATTTGAGGATTAAAAACATAATGTCATGCTGAACTTGTTTCAGCATCTATTTAGAGATCCCGAAACAAGTTCGGGATGACACCTCTTATGTTTAAGTTATTAAACCCTTAAACTAATATATCAGATTATTTTGAAATTGTAAAGGAATAAATTGTCTTAGCCTTCATTTTTTGACCTGGTTCAAGAATACAGGTTGGGAAATCCTTCTGATTAGGAGTATCCGGGAAACACTGAGTCTCGAGACAGAAAGCATCGTGTCTGTCGTAAAGACGGCCATTCTTTCCAATTATTCCTTTAATGTAATTTCCAGTATAGAACTGGCAGCCTTCCATATTTGTAAAGACTGTCATTGCGTGTCCTGTTTTTGGTTCTTTTACTGTACAGAATTCAACAAGGTCATTATCTTCGAGTGGGAGTCCGCAGTGTGGCTTTTCAGGATCATACATTTCTGTAACATAACAGTGGTCGTAGCCTACCCCAACATTCTTGATATCTTTTCCAATCTTCTTTTCTTTTGTAAAGTCAAATGGAGTTCCCTTAACATCAAGAAGTTTTCCTGTTGGAATAAGCTTTGCATTTACTTCAAGGCGCTTGTCAGAATTCATCTGGATTGTATGTTCACCAATATTTCCGTTTCCTGCAAGGTTGAAATATGCATGATTTGTAATATTGATTGGAGTTGCCTTATCAGTTTCTGCATTGTAGATACAGCTGAGATTGTTATTTTCATCAAGAAGATATGTAATTGTAAGCTTTACGTTTCCAGGGAAGCCCTGCTCTCCGTCAGGTGATGTACGGGTAAAACGAACACCGCAGAGTTTACCATCATCAATAACCTTTCCCTTCCACATCATTTTATTGTAGCTGCTGAAGCCGCCATGGAGGCAGTTAGGGCCGTCATTTTTATCAAGCTGATATTTTTTACCATTGAGCTCAAACTCTGCTTTTCCGATTCGGTTTGCAAAGCGGCCTACGATGGCTCCAAAGAAAACGGTGCCGTTTATATATCCTTCCAGAGTTGAATGTCCAAGAACAACGTCTGTCTTTTTTCCTTTTCCATCATTTAAAACGATGCTGGTGATTGTACAGCCATAATCTGTACATGAAAAAGACATGTTTCCGTTTTTTACTGTGTAAAGATTAACCTTTGTGCCATCACAAAGCATTCCGAATTTTGATTTAGATACTTTCATTTTTTTTATCTCCTAACAGTCATTCCGAACTCGTTTCGGAATCTATATTTAAGATCCTGAAACAAGTTCAGGATGACATTATCCTTAAGCAAGTTCAGGATGACTTTAATTTATAACATATCAATTATAAACTGAACTTCCGACGCAGGACAAGATAATTCAGCAGCTATGTCATCAATCTGCATGCCTTGTCTGAAAAGCTTTTCAACTTTATCTTTGAGGTTGCGGTCTGATGTCTGGCTTTGAATAGTTTTTGCTTCCTGCTGAGTTTTTACAATATTCATTTTCTCATCATAAACTTTTGTAATAATGAGAGGAACTTCCTTATAAGCTGCTCCATCTGGAGTAACAACAGTTTCATCTTTGAGAATTGATTTCTGAGTTTTTGGATTTTCTTTTGGCGCAGATTCTTCTGCATCATCAAACAAAGATCCCTGCTGGGCTGGCCCATTTCTGTTTACGGTATTTGTAACTGTATAAGAGGCATCCGGATCTATATAAACGCTTTTCTTAGGCTTCTGGCCAGCCTTTTCCGCCTCTGCAATTGAATTACGAAGGAGCTGGGTAGCCTCCTTAAAGTTTTCCATTTTTTTATCTGCTTCGTTTAAAAGGGCTCTCAGACGTCTTGAAGATTCATTTATAAGTTCCAGGTCCCGGTTAGCGTTATTGTTTACATCCATGATAACGCGGTTCATCTGAGACTTTGTTTTGTCTATGATTGAGTCGGTAGAAAATAGTTTTTTAAATCTGACCAGGATGATAATCATCAGTAAAAGGCTGACCAGTGAAAGAAAAAGTGCAATATAAGTGGCCATGTTTACCTCGTAATATCGATTATTGTTCCAAGATAAGAACGGTCACTTTTTGGCGGGTGGTTTTCAAAGCCTTCTGAACTTTCTTCATTTTCTTTTTTCTGCTGCTTTTTTCCGCCCCAGGCACCTGAAGCATTTGAACCATTTTGATTTACGCTGTTAGTATCAGCTTTTTCATTAGAAGTCTGCTGAACCTTTGCGGCATTTTCCATGTTACGCTGAATGTTACCCTGCTGCTGCATTGCTTCTGTAAGCTGAGCCTGCTGGGCACCTGCCATAGTTTTTGAGACATTTGAAAGCTGTGTGTACATGGTCTGAAGATCAATCGGCTGAATACCCATCCGGCTGCTCCTCTGCTAAAGAAGGCGGTTCGTATGGACCGCGCTTGCTGAATGCCTTGTCGTAATAGAAGGTTACGGCCTTTGTATCAATCTTAACTTCATCAAGTACATCGCGGATGTAAATCTTAACTCCGGCGTAAACGTCACCTTCAACCTTAACTTTACCAACTGCTTTAAGATCTCGTAAATGCTCCTGAATCTTATTAATTTCATCAGTCATCTTTTCAAGATCCAAAGTTATCTGTTCACAACGTTCTTTGAGAGTCTTAAGTTTTTCTTCCTTTTCCTGAGGAAGCTTTTTTCGAAGCTTCTTCTGCTGTTCAAGGGTTTGTATATCAAGGTCGCAGTTTTCGTATTCCTTGGTAGCCTTAGCCTGCATATTCTGCAGTTCTTCCAGACGTCTTTTAGCACGTGGGTCTACACCAACTTCAAGAATTGTTTCTGTACCACCACCAGGAGAACCAACCTTGCGGGCACAGATTTCCTCTGTTGCCATAAGGTGTCCACCAATAATCTGAGCTTTCTTTCCACGAAGTACAATATTTTTCATGGCAGTTACAGTAGAGTTTACAATTGAGTCATTTACGATAACATTCTCTTCAACTTCAACGGTTGTATCATTAATAAACTTAGCCCAGAGAGATTTTCCGGCCTTGATATAACCTTCGCCCTTTCCGAATACACCCTGGCGAACAATAATATTTCCGGTTGCTTCAAGGCGGGATTTATCGACGATTCCGCCAACTTCAATATTGGTTGCTTCAACCTTGTAGCCTTCCTGAACGTTTCCTTTGATAACAACAGTACCGACAAATTTAACATCACCGGTTTTAACATTAACTGCGTCGAGGTACTTAACAGGCTCTACGGTAACCTTTCCATTTACCAGCATAACTTCACCGTCAATTTCGGCCTTGATTGTTACGCCGTCGCGGTCAAGTTTAACATTGGCACCAAGCTGAATCTGAATATCTTTTCCGTTCTTTGCTTCCAGATAGCGGCCAAAAAGTGTCTTTCCGCCCTTTCCTCTTTCTGCAGGAATCTTCTGGGCAAGCGGCTGATCTGCAATAACGTTCTGAATGTTATTGAGCTTTTTGTAGTCAACCTTTCCTTCTTCGTCAACCTGAGCCTTAAGTTTTTTAGGATCTGTTTCGAAGTTGTAGGAAATATATGCATCGTGTCCATCAACCGGAGCAATTGCAGCCGCAACTTCAAAAGGATTATTGTATACAGGGTTATCAACAAACTCACGAATTTTATCTTCTTCGATACAGGCTTCTACTACACCCTGCTGAAGGATGGCTCTCTTAATCATATCAAAAGATGCTTCACTTCCACTCATTGATGGAGGAGAAACAACGATAGAGCCCTTCATTTCATCTTTTGTAACTTCAACACCAATTACAACATCTCCGGCCGGAACATGCTTAAAGGAACCGACAACAACATAATCATTATCAGTTCCAGATTTTACATATTTCTTTACCTGAGCTTCATCATAATTGATTGTGTCCGGACGTTTAATTTCATCCAGTACATCCTTGAGTTCAATAGGAAGGCCTTCTCCCATAGGAAGAATAACCTTAAGCATAATGTCTGATTTGAAATGGCGGATATAAAAGAGTCCGTCGCGATTGACGATTTTTGCTTCCTCGCCTTCTTCATCATTATCAAAGAGACCTTCGGAAGCAAGGCGCTGAGTTTTCTTAACAGTAGAAGGATCCTGGTAAACCATAATTTTCCAAGGCTTTTTTCCAAGACCTAAAATTCCTTCACTGCCTTTTTCAACAACTTCATAATGAAGATTTGAAAGTTTGGTATCCAACTGGACAACGGCGTCTGCAAGCGCTTCATCTACGGTATCAGCATTAACCTCCACAAAGTGAAGGTTTTTATCTACCTGAAGAAGTGTTTTCATGTCTTCACGAACTTTATCCAGTGTTACCATTTTTTAATTTTCTCTTATCTTTAGATAATTCCTTTTCTGAGGTTTGTAAGTTTTGCGCGGAGTCTCAGATTTGCCTTTGTATGCAGCTGAGAAATACGTGATTCACTTACTTCAAGAACTTCACCGATTTCTTTAAAAGTTAAATCTTCATGGTAGTACAAAACGATTACCATTTTTTCTTTTTCCGGAAGTTCACTGATTGCCTGTGCAATTACTTTTTTGATTTCTTCGCGTTCTGCAATTACATCAGGATTCAGACTTGAAGGGGACTCAATATTGTTTCCGATAGACATATTGTCATTGTCATCACCGGCATACCATACATCATTCAAAGAAAGAACACTTGTTCCAGAAACCTTCATTACAGTTCTGTGATATTCATCTTCGCTCATATTAAGAGAGCCAGCAATTTCTGAATCTGTTGCAGTGCGGCCCAGGCGAGACTCAAGAGAAACAATTGCATCTTCTATTTCGCGTGACTTCTGGCGTACAGAACGAGGTACCCAGTCTATCTGGCGGAGCTCATCAAAAATTGCACCACGAATACGAGTTACTGCATAGGTCTTAAACTTAACTCCCTTAGCAGGATCGTATTTGTTGATTGCATCCAGAAGACCAAACTGTCCATAACCTACAAGATCATCAAACTCTACAGAGGCAGGAAGACCTACTGCGACCTTACCTGCAACATATTTTACAAGAGGCATATACTGCCGTATAAATTTATCTCTGAGAGCAGGAGACCTGGTCTTCTTGAATTCTTCCCAAAGATCATCTTCTTCTTTTTCGTCATTAATTGGCATTTATACTCTTCCTCTTTTTATGAATTTTCATCTGATAAAACAGAACTGATTGCCTTTGCCATTAAGGCAGCGTCCTGTACTTCTGCAGGACCATTATTTTTTTTAGATGATCCCATAGAAACAAAATCAGAATCAGAACCAGTGTCTGAATCATCATCAGATGCCGAACCAGAACTTTCCGAAAATACAAAATTTTCCATATCTGGCAGGGTATCTATTCCACCTTCGTCGTTAAATGAAACATTTGAAGATGGCGCAGCAGCAGGGGCCGGAGCTTCTGTACTGCTTTCCTGTTTTTCGTTCGAGGCAATTGCCTCTGACGGAATAACAGCTTCTTTACCTGAAAAATTCTTTACAGTTTCAAAATTCCTCAATGGAACAAAGCCCTCTTCGGAAGTTTTAGATCCTGTTGCATTTCTCTCCGAGTTTTTAACATCAGAATCATTAAGCATCTGGTGATTATCACCGACAACAAAATGATTGTCACTGTCACTCGGTTTTAACTCTTCATCCTGAATTGTTATATCAACATTATTTCCCAGTGCAGAATTTGCTGCCGGGGCAGATGAAGCGTCACTTGTATAATCGCTTTGATATTCACCAGAGGAACCGTCTGAAAGGAATTTGCTGTAAATAAAAGAAATTGCAAATCCGAGCAGTCCGAATACTAGGGCAAAAATCAATGCTTTTAATAATACGGATAGAATTGAAGAATGAGAGAAAAGACCTGAAACGAAGGACAAAATAAAGCCGCACGCTGCAAATAGTCCGATATATTTTGCGCTTCGCATTTTTCCTCCCAATTACAATTATCCATAAATATTATACACCACAAGTGTGTATATGTCAAAAAACTGCTATAGTTTTTCTTAGCGTTTTTTACTAAGGAATTTCTTAAGGAAGCTTGAAACTCCCTCGTTGAAATCCGGTTCTGTTTTTTCTATTCTTCCTACAATATGCTTAAGGTATACTGCAGGCTTTGATGTAGGATTTACTACAATAAATGGTTTCTGTCTGATTACGGAAGCCTGTACTAAAGGATCTTCCGGGATACAACCAAGGTATTCAATTTTATAGCCCAGAAACTGACCGACGATTGTGATAATTCTCTCTGAAATACGTTTTCCTTCATCCGGTGAGTGAACACGGTTTACAATAAGTTTGATGTTTACTGTACGGTCAACAATTTCTGTTGTTATGATTTTGATGATTCCGTATGCATCTGTGATTGCTGTTGGCTCTGGAGTTGTTACTACAAAAACCTCATCTGCTGCTGCAACAAACTGAAGAACATTGTTTGCAATTCCAGCACCTGTATCTATGATGATGATATCTGCATTGCCAAGAGTTGCAAACTGATTTGCAAAGTACTCGAGCTCTTCTACACTGAGGTTTGCAATCTTAGAAAAACCGTTTGCACCAGCAATAAACTTTATGCCAAACTCAGTATCCATGATGATTTCTTTCATGGTCTTTTTCTTATTGATTACGTGCATAAGGTTATACTGAGGCACGATGTTCAGAAGAACATTTACGTTTGCCATTCCAAGGTCACCGTCTATAAGAATTACCTTTTTGCCAAGCTGGGCATAGGCAATTGCCATATTAACGGCAAAGTTAGTTTTTCCTACTCCACCCTTACCACTGGTAATTGCGATGATTCGGGTATTATGGTCTCTTTTTACAGAAGCCTTATCTGAAGCTTCTGATTTTACTGAGCCACCTTCATTAAACAATTCGCTTAATCCTTCTGCCTGTTCTTCCATTTGCCGTTCTCCTGAATAAGGCCGCCTTAGCGGTCCTCTGCAAATTTATCTTCAATATGAATTCTATCCACTTTGAAATTTTCAAGCCGAATGAGAAAATCAACTACATTCGCCTTTGTAATATCCCTTGAGGCAACCTGCCCGTGGGTAATATATGAAATTGATTTGTGTTTGTCGTGCATAACACTAATCACGTTTCCAAATTGTTCAGACTCATCGCACTTGGTAACGATTACAGACTTATATCCAAAAGGTTCATAATTCTGCATTATGTTCTGCAAGTCGCGGGTCTTTGTTCCGGCCATTACAGCAAGGTAAATATCCGGATTCATTCCAGGTACTTCAAGCAAAAGCTTCATCTGCGCAATGTGTGTTGCATCGTTAGGGCTGTATCCTGAAGTATCAATAAAAATTGCATCTTTGTTTGCGCGGTTTTCTTCAAAAAGGGTCTGCAGATGTTCTGTACGTTCTGCCTTAAATACATTTGCACCCATGTGCTTGCCCCAGCGTTCAAGCTGTTCCATAGCACCTACCCTCATTGTATCTGTTGTAATAAAACAGATTTCCGGTCTGTGACCGTCGTGAGAGGTTGCGTAATTTTTTACAAACTGGGCTGCAAGTTTTACAAGGGTTGTAGTTTTTCCAACTCCAGTAGGACCAACTATAATAAATACGTGAGGCGGACGGAATACATATTCTTTTGCAATAGAAATTGATTCGCCTATCCAGTCTACAACACGGCGTTCTACAAGGTCAAAATTATCAAGCTGCTCGAGAGAAAAATCATTACGGATTTTTTCTTCAATCATGTTTATATAAGAAAATGAGAATTCGTTCTGTTCAAGCACTTCTTCTATCTTTTTAATTGTCTCGTGCTTATCCTGTGTTGAAACTGCCAGCTGCTGCATCTGCTGACTCATTTCTCTTTTGAGTTCTTCGATAGAATTGGTCATATCATCAATTTTCTTACTGACCATTACATTGTTAGAGCCCTGCATCTGAAGAATTGCTTCACGGTTTTTTTGCAGTTGTTCTTCTTCAGAATAAGATCCGGAATAAGATATTCTTGGCTCTTCTGCATAAGACTTCTGATGATTTACTACATAAGTTACAATAGTTACCGGTTTCTTTTTAAGATAAAATAATCCACCTGGTCTGAAGTCTGTAACTTTATTTACAATTCTGAAATTTTTTCCGTATAAATTAAACAGTTTTTCCTTACACTCTTCGTAGGTGCGGCCGGTTATTTTCTGTTCAATATCTTCATCAAATGCCATTTCTATCTCTTTCCTTTTTACTCTTTTTCTTCATCCGCAATTTCGGCCAGAATTTCCGGTGCAATTGTCGGACTTGCTTCATACATTTCCATATCAGAAATAACTGCTACTCCAGGCATTTCTCTTTCTATTGCAGAATAAACAAGCTGTCGTACACTGCTTACTGTTATAATTACCGGCTGATATCCAAGCTGACTGACTTTTGCAACAGAAGAACTTACTGCCTGAATCCAGCGGCGACGGTCTACTGGGTCAAAAGCAACATAAGGTTTTGAACCGTCTTCCGGATAGTAAGCATGTTCTGCAACAAGCTCTGAAAGTTCCTGGGAAAGTCTCATTACATGAAGCTTTTTATTGTCGTCCGCATACTGCATACAAATTTGTAAGCCCAGGGCCTCGCGAACTTTCTGAGTTAAATCCCAGACATTCTTAGACACACCTGCGTAGTTTGCCATTGTCTCCAGAATACGGACGTAGTTTCTGATGGAAACTTTTTCTTCCAGAAGATTCTGCAAAACTTTTTCGATTGTACCGTAAGAGATTTTTGCAGTATCCAGAACTTCTGAAACGAGTACCGGATTTTTCTGTTTAACAGTATCGAGAATAACTGAAACTGCCTGACGATCAAGAAGCTCTGCAGCATGATTCTTTATGATTTCTGTAATGTGGGTAGAAATAATTGTCGGTGGGTCTACAATTACATAACCCGCATTTTCAGCTTCACTTCTTTTTTCTTCAGGAAGCCAGATTGCATCCATTCCAAAGGCAGGGTCTTTTGTTTTTTCTCCATCAAGATGTTCTGTAACAGCGCCTGTATCAAGACACATTACATAACCAACTCTAACTGCTGAATGGCCGGCTTCAATACCTGCAATCTTAAAGCTGTAATCATTCGGTTCAAGAGTCATGTTATCCTGAATATGGATTTTTGGAATATCAAGTCCTATGTCATGGCGGGCTTCAACACGGATTCGAGAAATTCGTTCAAGAAGCTCTGCACCCTTTTCCTGATCTACAAGAGGAATAAGGGCATAACCAAGTTCGAGAGAAAGAGGATCCAGCATTACGATTCTTTCTGAATCATTAGCAGAAGACTGCTGCTTTGAAGCCTTTTGTGCATTGGCCTGCTGAAGAGCAACTTCTTTCTTTTCTTTATCGCGGGTCATTCTCCAGCCAATGAAGATTGCAAGGGCGCCAACCGGCAGAAGGAGAATCTGTGTACCTCCACGCAAAGCAAGTCCTGCAACAATAAGTACACCGCCAACAATTTCGTAAATATGTCCGTCACCTGTAAATTCAACTTTAAGCTGCTGATCAAGAGACTCATCAGATTTAGTACCAGTAACGAGCAAGCCGGTTGCAAATGAGATGATTAATGAAGGCAACTGAGAAGTAAGTCCATCACCAATTGTCAGTGTTGAATAAGTGTTAAGAGCCTCTGTGAACTGCATGTGGTTCATTATCATTCCAACAAGGAAGCCGCCAAGCAGGTTGATTACAGTAATAAAAATTCCGGCCTTTACGTTACCGCTTACGAACTTAGAAGAACCGTCCATATTTGAATAGAAGTCGATGTCCCGGCGAACTGCTTCCTTAAGAAGTTCTGCCTGAGCTTCATCTATTGCACCGGAATTTAAGCGGTTATCAATATCAAAAAGTTTCTGGTTCATTGAGTCCAAAGAGAAGCGGGCTGCAACTTCTGAAACGCGGCCGGCACCCTTTGTAACAACAAGAACCTGTACGACAATCAGAATGATAAAGATTACAAAACCAACAACCAGGTTATTTCCAGCAACAATACGTGCAAAAGACTTAACCATGTCACTCTGATTTGCCAGAGCCCCACCCTGCATTTTTCCTGTAAGGATGAGTCGGGTTGAAGATATATTTATACCAAGGCTAAAAAGAGTCTGGAAGAGAATTACACGAGGGAAGCTCTGGAAGTCTGAAGGTCGTGGAGTTCTTACTACAACAAGCAGAATGATAATTGAAAGAGCAAGATTTAATATCATGCTTAAATCAATTAAAAATTTAGGAATAGGTACAAAGAGGAGGAATACAGCCAATACGACTGCAACAGGTACAATATTACCTGTGATAAATTTGAGAATGTTCCCTCTACTTTCGTTTGCCATCAGTCCCCACCCAGCAATCTACTTATTTTTTTATATTCTTAAACTTTTCAAGATGCGAATAAATTTCTGCTAATACTGTAAAATATATATCTGGTATTATATCACCAACTTCAACATTTGTATACAATTCTCGCGCTACCGGACGATTTTCTACCACCGGAACATGATTTTCTTCTGCAATCCGCCTTATCAAAAGCGCCTGATTATCTTCACCTTTGGCATTGACCATTGGAGAATCAGCAACGCTTGTATCATACTTAAGAGCAACTGCAAAGTGTGTAGGGTTTGCAATTACTACATCAGATTCTGCAACTGCCTTACGCACATTCTGAGAAAGAAGCTGGCGCTGCATCTGCTGGAGTTTACTCTTAACCTCCGGGTCACCTTCCATCTCCTTGTACTCTTCCTTTACTTCCTGTTTGGTCATTTTCATTTCTTCCATAAAGTCATGACGCTGAACAAAATAATCAGGAATAGAAAGAGCAAGAAAGAGAACAGCAACTGTAATCAGAATCTGCGCTGCCATTCTGGCTACCTGAGCCAGAGCTCCGGCAACATCACCATTATCAATTATATCAATAAGGGTAAACAAATCTTTTTTAATATAAAGGTAACCTACAAAACAAATAATAATAACTTTGCCAAAAGATTTTGCTACATTAAAAAGGCCCTTCATTGAAAAAATTGTTTTCTTAAGGTACTCGCCAAACTTTGGAACTATTTTAGAAAACTTTGGTTCAATTGGTTTAAGGCTGAAGATAAAACCTTTGGTCTGAACAATGTTTGCTGTTACTGCAGAAACCACACTGATAAGGCCAATAGGCAAAACGCACTTTATAAAGACGTTGAAAAATGCCGGTAGAAAAGCGGGATTTTTTACATCTGCAGAAGCGCACTGAGTAAAATAAAATTTAAATACTGTAATTATTTCTGAGAAAAACCATCTGGCTAAAAAAACGATTGTAACCACACAAAGTAAAAGCACCAGGGCGCCGCTTATTTCCTGACTTTTTGCGACACGGCCTTCTTTGCGGGCTTTTTCCAGTTTGTATTCGGAAGGTTGTTCGGTACGGCCTTCATCTTCTGCTGCCATAGACTACACACCTCCCGAAATTGATGTAAAGAGATTCTCAAGATCTGCAAAACCTTTATTAAATGAACGTACAAAGAAATCTATAATGCTTGGCATTGCAATTGCAATAATCGTAAATGCCACAAGAATCATAATCGGAAATCCTTCTGAAAGAAGGTTCATCTGTGGAGCTGCTTTTGTAAGTAAACCGGTGCAGACTGTAATCAAAAAGAGAGTGCCCATAACAGGAAGTGCAATTACAAGTGCGTCTGAAAAAAGACCTGTAAGTCCCTTTATCATAAAGCGGGCAAGCTTTTCATTTACGGTTGCAATGCTCAAGGCGTTCAAAGAAGAAAAGCTTGTTACAAGGCCTCCTAAGAAAAGCTTCTGGAACCAGTGGGTCTGCATAAAGACAAGCATTGCAACAAGATTAAAAAATTGTCCCATGAGAGGGTTTTCTACCTGCGAAAGCGCATCGTAAGAAGAGGCTGCTGAAAGTCCCATCTGAAAGGCAAGAAACTGACCTGCAGAAGAAAAGGCTGCAAAAATAATAGAAATAAAAAAGCCCATGAGAATTCCAATCAAAGCCTCGCCCGCAAGCAGCAGTACATAAAGCATTGAAGAAACTCCTTCCTGACCTATATATGGTTCATAAACAGAGGCATCTATACTTCCATAAATAAAAAATGCCATATATCCGGCAATTGCAACCTTTGCAATGCGGGAAGCAGACCTCATGGAAAACATTGGCAGGGTCATTATAAGTGCAAAGCAGCGTACAAAAACTATGAGATAAACTGGAGCTTTTAATAAAATACTATCCAGCATGGCTCACCTATTTTGCAAAGTCTGGAATTCGGCTGAAGAGTCTGATTGTGTATTCACCAAGAGATGTAAACATTGTTCCGCCGAGCAATGCAATAACTAAAAGAATAACGATAAGTTTTGGAAGGAATGTAAGTGTCTGCTCCTGGATAGAAGTTGTTGCCTGAAAAATTGCAACGACAAGACCAACTAAAAGAGCAAGGCCCAGAACGGGTGCAACCATTGAAATAACCTGAGTAACTGCACCACGCATTAAAGAAATTATTACACCAATTGACATTGCTTACCTCCCTGACTTTACGTTGTCAACGAATTACTGAATTAAAGAGCTGCTGTGTCAGTAATCCCCAGCCGTCTACAAGTACAAACAAAATCAATTTGAATGGCATGGAAATCTGAACTGGCGGCAGCATCATCATACCCATTGCCATGAGGATGCTCGCGACGACCATATCAATTATGATAAAAGGTATATATAGAATTACACCTATCTTAAAGGCAACTGTAAGCTCATGCAGAATATACGAAGGAACAAGAATATAAGTTGGTACATCTGCAAGCGTGTTAGGTTTATCTAACTTTGCCATATTCATAAACATTTTGATATAGCTTGTATCTCCTGCCATCTGCTCATACATAAACATACGGAGAGGAGCTTCTGCTTCGTGATAAGCAGCCTCTATCGTAATTTCATTATTTGAAAGCGGCTTATAGGCATTATCGTAAACCTTGGTAAAGGTTGGCCACATGACAAAGATTGTCATAAAGAAAGCAATTCCGTTCAAAACAGAAGTTGGCGGAACCTGCTGCAAGGAAAGAGCTCGCTTAATAAAGTCCAGAACAATCGAGAAGCGCAAAAAGCAGGTAACAAGAATCAGTATACTTGGAGCGATTGTAAGAATTGTAAGGAGCAAAAGAAGTCTTACAGAAAAAGCAACTTCTTTACCAGACTGTGGCTCTGTAATCTGTATTGCAACATTAGGAACCTGAGTACCTCTGATATTCTGATTCATCTGAGTTGTACCCTGAGCAGGAGCATTCGGAAAGTTTTGATTCTGATTCTGTGCGTACAAAGGATTTACAGAAAAAATTATCAGAATCGCAATAGTCAGGAATAAGATTTTTTTGCCTTTATTAAACTTCATATCTTTATTCCTCACCCGAATTATTTGCGTTTTCTATGCGGTTTGTAAAAATGTTTTCTACCTGATTTTCTTCTTCTGAGAAAACATTTTTCTGTCCGCCTTTTTTAACCAGGAACATGTTCAAGACATCTGAAAAAGTTGCCGGCTTTTTTGTATTATTTTTCTTATCTGCAGAAAGATTCATTGCCTTAATCAATTCGTCATCATGAATCTCACCAAGCAAAGTTATGTTATCTTCTGTAACGCCAATAAGATATGCTTTATCAATAAGGGTTATTACTTCAACAGATTTTCCCGGAGCTATATTTATATAGGCTGCACGGCGAAGGTATTCATCATCAGTTTTTACTACATTTGTTTTCTTTTTGATAAACCAGAGAACGCCGTAAATAAGGCCTACAACAATTATAAGAACAACAATCATTCTTACAAACATGCCCACTGTTGACGGTCCTTTATAGCTTTGAGCTGATGAACCTGTATCGCCCGAAGCATCATCTGAGAAAACTATTGATTCTTCTGTGATTGTAGCAGCCGACTGATCGTTAGTTGCGGCTGTTGTTTGAGAATATAATGCAAAAACTGCGGCCATAAAAACAATTACAGCCGCAAGCAGTTTTTTTGATTTTTCCAATTTTCTTTCCCACCCTTAAAAAATTGGTCAATATTTGATGTCATGCTGATCCTGAAACAAGTTCAGGATGACGTTTCAGCATCTATATTTGAAATCCCGAACCCTGAACTAGTTTCAGGGTCGGGATGACAACATTAATTCAATTCTGATACACGTTCCATAGGAGACAGGATTTCGGTTACACGAACACCGAAGTTTTCATCGATGACTACAACCTCACCCTTAGCAATCTTTTTATGGTTTACAAGAATATCAACCGGTTCACCGGCAAGTTTATCCAGCTCGATAATTGTACCTTCACCCATTCCAAGAATATCTTTAATGGTTTTCTTTGTACGACCAAGCTCTACAGTCATTTCCATGAATACGTCCATGATAAGACTGATGTTGCCCTGCTCGCCTGCATTCAAGCCAGCCTGCAGATTTGGATACTGAAGCTGCTGTACGTTTGGAACATTCATTCCCATATTTACACCCATGTTCTGTGGCATTCCCATACCCATACCACCCATAGGCATTCCCATTCCCATCTGCTGCATTCCGCCCATTGGCTGCTGCATACCCATTCCCATATTAGGCATTGCACCACCCATCTGCTGCATTCCGCCCATAGGAGCAGCCATTCCAGCTCCACCCATCTGAGCGCCACCAGCAGCGGCATTCATACCACCAAGATCTATTGGAGTAAGACCTGCATCATCTGCAGCTCCACCGCCCAAAGCCTTTGTAAGACCTTCAGCAGCATCTCCACCAATACATTCCCAGAGAGTATATGCATTTCCCTCATAAGTAAGAGGATAACTTGCAAGAACAAAGTCACCCTGAGGGAACATAATCATTGCTTTAGATTCATTTAAGGTTTCTGGAGTTCCATAGCCAAGACCAGAAGCATTTCCCTTACTTTCAACTTCCTGAATCTCTGCAGAAATATGTGTTGCAACAAATTCAGAAACTACAGAAAGTACCATATCATCAACTTCTGTTGCTTCTTCTGAACTTACAAGCTGGAAAATCTTGAGGGCAAACTCAGGAGCCATAAGATATAAGTGGCTTCCCTTTATACCTGCGTTGTAATCTGCATTAATTCCAATTACAACTTCAGGCAGCTTTGAAAGCACGTGGTCTCTGTTAGTCTGCTCTACCACAGGATTCTCTGTAGTAAATGTTACACTTGTTGTCTTGTTAATATTTTCTTCCAGTTTTGGCTTAAGCGCATCGGCAAGGCCCTGAAGAGTCGGGATATCAAAATGATATGTAGGACCGTTTCCTACGTGTCCAGATGAATTTAATCCGTCTATTGCAACACCCGAAAGCAATGCATCAATTTCATCCTGTGAGATAGCACCATCACTCATAAGTATCTTCTCCTTCTACAGAAAGCTCTTCAAACTCGTCTGACTCAACGCTTTCAATCTTTCCTGTAATTTGAACTGCCATTTTTTTACCGACAACACCTGGCTGACAGTAAAACTTTTTCTTATTTCCTACGCTAAGGGTTAATGGATCTCCCACCTTAACGCTTGAAAGACGTACTACATCGCCGACACGCAACGAAAGAACGTCTCTAATTGGTAAATTGATTGTTCCGATTTCTGCAACAACATCCATATCAACTGCAGTAAGCTGCTGTTTAATAGTTCCCAGATACTGTGTGGTAGAAGACTTACGTACAGAAGAAAACCAGAACTGAGATGAAAGTTTTGAGATAATCGGTTCAAGTACGAGGTAAGGAATACAGAAGTTCATCATTCCTTCCTCATCACCTACCTTAGTTTCCAGAGTTACAAGCACAACCATTTCTGTTGGAGGTACAATCTGGGCAAACTGAGGGTTTGTTTCTATCTGAGCAAAGCGAGGGCGAAGGTCAATTACCTGGGTCCAGGCTTCACGGATATTCGCAAGAATACGAACAATAACCGTTTCCATTACTTCCTGTTCGATATCTGTAAGGTCACGGTTTTTATTTCCTGTTGTGGCACCACGTCCACCAAAAAGACGGTCAATCATACAGAAGGTAATTGCCGGGTCAATTTCGAGAACGGCGTTACCCTTCAAAGGATCCATATTGATTACCGCAAGAGTTGTTGGAGTTGGAATAGAACGGATAAATTCCTCATATGTCAGCTGATCTACAGAAGCAACGTGAACGTGTACAAGCGAACGCAGCTGAGCTGAAAGAGAGGTTGTTGTTAAACGCGCAAAGGTCTCGTGCATGTTCGAGACCGTACGCAACTGTTCCTTAGAGAATTTATCAGGACGCTTGAAGTCATAAATCTTTATTTTGCGGGCACTATTGACCGGCTTAAAGTCATCTGCTTCGGTATCACCCGAACTGATGGCTGTAAGAAGCTGGTCAATTTCGTCCTGTGACAGAACTTCGTTCATTAAACTCCACCTTTATTAATTCTGCTCTATTACATCTTTCTGCTGGAAAACAACATCACGGATTCGCGAGCTCGAAAGAATCTTATCATTGATTCCGTTTTTGATTTCATTTTCCAAAGCATCTTCGTTATTTGTATTTCTGAGCTCTGCAGCTGTCTTTCCACTAAAGTAGCGTCGAAGGAAAGCTTTAAGCTCAACTGTACGCTGAGTAATTTCTGTAGATGTAGCTTTATCATCTTTTTTATAAGCCAAAGCAACGTCTACACGAACTGTTGCAGGAGGATCATCACATGTAGTTGTCTGTATTATTCCAAGAGAAGTATACCAGTCGTAGATTTCACGCTGACCAGATACATATTCTTCTGATGTCGGGATTGCAGTTACCTGTGTAGAGTTCTTACTTGTAATCTTAACAGTTACAACAACAACTACAACAATAACAATGATTGCAGCGAGTCCGATAATTATCCATTTAAGAAGGCCTGACAAAAGTCCGCCAATACCACGTTTTTTTTCAGGAGCTGTGCCTGCACCACCCTCATCGAGGTTGATTTCATCATCGTCTGCCATGTATTTTAATTCCTCCCACTAAACAATCTAACATTAAAAATGCCCTTCGTCTAGGATAATAATATCCACGCGCCTGTTGTATGCACGGCCTTCTGCCGTCTCATTGGAAAACTTAGGTCTGGTGTCGGAATAACCGGCAACAGAAAAATCATTTTCCCTTACTCCATAATCGGCTAAATAATGAAGAACATTAACAGCTCTTGTTGCAGAAAGTTCCCAATTACTAGGAAATTTTGAATTTTCTGCCACCGGAGTATTATCTGTATGACCTTCTATGCGGAATCTTCTGCCTTTTAATTCATCAGAACGGAAGAAATCTGCAAGTCTCAACAGGGTTTCACGAGTGTCATTTATATTCAAATCTGCACTTCCCTCATCAAAGAAATTATCAGAAAGGAGAGTGATTATTAATCCGCGTTCATCACTTGTGATTGTGATTTTATTTGATTTTACATCCGGCGCAAAAAGACTTACTGCCTTCTTTTTTGCAAGTCCTAAAGACTTTCCTTTTTCAAGAGAAGGAAGTGAGTTGATATTATTACCTAAATCAGAAAGCTGACCTGCAGACAGAGAAAGACCACCCGAAGTGGTATCGGTTTCCTGCATCTGGAGACTCTGTGTAATTGTAGCCATCTGGGTTACATCTACTTCTGAAGGGTTATAAAGCATAACGAAGAAGCAGAGCATGAGGGTAATCATGTCACCATAGGTACCAAGCCAGGCGGTTGATGGTTTTTCAGGCTGTTTCGCTTTCCTTCCCATTTTTACCTATCTCTTCCTTAATTAGTCCTTCAAAACATCAGCTTCAATTGCTTTTCTTGAAACAGGATCAAGATAAGTAAGAAGCTTCTGAGCCATAATACGAGGGTTTTCACCGGCCTGAATGGCAAGTACACCTTCAATAATCATTTCTTTAGAACGCATTTCCTGAGCATTTTGCGATGCAAGCTTTGTAGAGAACGGAGTAATCAACCAGTTGGCCATCATAGATCCGTACAATGTTGTAATCAAAGCAACGGCCATGTTAGGACCGAGGGAAGACTTATCTTCGAGGTTGTTCAACATACCAATAAGACCAAGTACGGTACCCATCATACCGAAACCTGGTGCGAATCCAGCCCATGCGTTGATAAGACCAATCCATTCCATATGGCGGTTTTCAACCTGTGTCATTTCATTTTCCATGATTGCACGAATGATGTTACCGTCGGTACCATCAACTACAAGACGAAGTCCCATTTTCATAAATGGATCTTCAAGATCATCAAGACCATCTTCAAGGGCAAGAATACCTTCACGGCGGGCCTTTTCTGAAAGGGCCTGCATGTTGATTACGATGTTTTTTTCACCGAAGTCCGGAACCTTAAAAGCCTTGGCCATAATCTTGAACATACCAAGGGCTTTCTTTAAAGGAGCGGCAATGAACATGGCAAAGTAAGAACCGCCGATAGTCATGAAGACAGACGGGATATCAATAATTCCGCCTAACGTACCACCTGATGTCAATACAGACATGACGATCATGGCTGCACCACCGACAATACCTAATAAACTCGCTATATCCATTACAAGACCTCTTGTCTTTCAATACCAATATCTCTACGGTATTTAATGATTTTTTCAATTAGATCTTCTGGGGAATTTTTGACAATGATTTTACGCCCCGACAGCATAGTAAGTGTCAGGTCAGGAGTGGATTCCATACTTTCAATCATGTGCGGATTCACCCAATATTTTTTCCCATCTAACCGCATTACATCAATCATATGTTTTTTATACTTACATTAATTATAATCTTTTTTTTTCATATTTCAATTATTATTTTCTTATAATTAGAAAAATATTGACGAATTTTGCATGAATTTGACCATTTTTTTTATATTTTTACCTGATTCTCTGGCTATAACATAATTTTAATAATTTTTTATTATATAAATAACTTTCTATTACAAAATACAGCCGCATATAGTATATTAGATTAAGAATTAAAAGGAATGTTTATATGAATAGCACACCTTGTATCTATGTAATTGAAGACGAAGAATCTATTTCTAAACTCATTAAGCTTTATCTTACTAAAGAGCAGATGGAAGCAAAAACTTTTTTAAATGCGGAAGATGCCCTTAAAGATTTAAAGGATGGTTATAAACCTAATCTCATCATTCTTGACTTAAACCTTCCGGGCATGAGCGGCTTTGAGTTTCTTGAAGAATTAAAAAAACAGAATCCAAACGAATTACCTTCTGTAATGATTCTTTCAGCAAGAGATACAGATGAAGATATAATAAAAGGTCTGGGCTATGGTGCTGATGAATTTGTAACAAAGCCATTCTCTCCGGGCGTACTTATGGCCCGCGTAAAAGCATATCTCAGACGACAGAGTTTCTTCCTTGAAAAAATGGAGTCATATATACAGTTCGGTCCTTACACTCTCCTTCTGGGAAGTTGTGTTCTTAAAAAGAATGACCAGAAGATTTCTCTTTCTTCTAAGGAATATGAGGTTCTGGAATTTCTTGTCAGAAATGCAGGACAGGTTATATCTCCAGAAAAAATCTATCAGAATGTATGGAAAGTAGAATACGGTGATATTACAGCCGTCGCAGTTTACATTCAGCGCCTTAGAAAAAAGATTGAAGATAATCCTTCTGACTGCAAATATATCAAAACAGAATTTGGCAACGGTTACATTTTTTCTAGTGACTGTATAACAAGTAACTGTTAGAATATAGCAGTTATGAAAATTAAACATCAGTTTATTATTCTTTCCTCTTTAATTACAACCATACCAATTCTCTGCTCTATTTTTGTTTTAATACATACTTACATGCATTCTCCTAACCGTTACCTTATGGATGGCTCAAAGGAGCTTCAGTCTCAATATTTTTCAAATATTCCGGAAGAAGACAGAATTAACTTAAAAAAATCCCTGAAGCTTTTACCTGTAAATGTTGAAGCAATTCTTTTACAAATATCAAACAGAAAAGTATTGTATTCGACTATGGATGAAATTCAAGCAGATAAGATTATGCAGAAAGGTGAAATCTGGAATTTTGCATCTGAAACATCAGATAAATACTTCTACCAGTTTACCCGTATACCATCTAAAGAATCAGACACCCTGCTAATAACCCGAATACCGCAAAAAAAAGTGTCTAATGAAAAAAGAATCAGAACCATTCTAAAAGTTCTGATGCTTGTTATTTTTCTTACAGCAGTCAGTCTGGCATTAATAACCATTATTTCCAGAAATATTTTTAACAGCCTTAACAAAATTGAAAAATCAAGCAGTCAGCTTGCAGAAGGAAAACTTGATAAACCTATTACAAATGATATTTCAGCTGCAAGACAAAATGAGTTTTCTACAATCATGCAGAGCCTGGAAAAAATGCGCTGCGAACTTATAGAAATGCAGGCTAGCAAAAACAGATTTATGATGGGAATCAGCCATGATTTAAGAACTCCTGTAGCCGTAATAAAAGGTTATTCCGAAGCTATTATGGACGGAGTAATTTCTGATAAAGATGAAATTCAAAAATCCATGGAACTTATTGAACAAAAAACTTCCCAGCTGGAAGAAATGATTGATATCCTGCTCAATTACATGAAGCTGAATAATTTTGAAATAAAAGAGCAGCTGGTAAAAAAATCTATCAGCAGACTTATAATTGATTTTTCAAAATATGCAGAGGTAACCGCAAAAATCTTTAAGCGAAATGTTCACACAAATATCGAATTACCAGAAGATATTGAAGTACCTTTTAATGAGCAGCTGATTCACAGATCTTTTGAAAATCTTTTAAGCAACGCCATCAGATACACAAAAGAAAATGATTTAATAGAAATTAACGCATATACAAAAACTTTAGATGATAGTAATTTCATAATTCTTGAAATAAAAGATACAGGCTATGGCGTAGCTAAAAAAGACCTGGATTATATTTTTGATTTATTTTACAGGGGAACAAATTCCCGTCAGGAAGAAGGCATGGGAATTGGACTTGCAGTTGTAAAAAATATTATGGATACTCACGACTGGCAGATTTCTGTTGAATCCCAGAAAAAGAAAGGAAGCTGCTTTACAATAAAAATTCCATACTAACAAAGTTCTTCCAAAAATCTGTTTAAGAAAAGCATACCTTGTCTACTCATTGCATATTCAAGCGTGCCGTCATCAAGCTTTCTTTTCTGGCAAAGACCTTTATCTTCCCAGGCCTTAAAAAGTTGTAAAAACTTTTCCGGCAGCTCATGCTGAAAAATCTTCATAAAATCAGCATCCCGGATCCCCTGGATTTTACGAAGTCCCATCATAAAAAACTCAAACTCTGAAGTATCTTTATCTATTGTTTCTAAAATCTGGGGAAGTTTATTTTCTTCCATGCTTTGATTTTCATGCACATAAGAAGACTGTTCCCAGAAATCAATGTATTCAGAAATATTATTTGAATTGGTCCAGCGTATGCCTTCTCCATCATCCTGATAAACAGTTCCACATGCCCCACTTCCACAGCCTATATAACTTTTATGAGTCCAGTAACTCAGGTTGTGCCGGCACTCTTTTCCAGGCCTGCAGAAATTAGAAACTTCATACCAGACATAGCCCTGCTCTTCAAGAAAATCCCGACCTATAAGCCATAATTTATCAGCCCAGTCAAAATCATAATTAAGCTGCCCAGAAGCAAGCTGGCGGCCAAAGGGAGTATTTTCTTCTATGATTAAGGAATACAAAGAAATGTGATCTGGATTTGCAGAGCATATTTCTTCTAGAGATTTTATAAGGCTTTTTTCATCATCCAGTGGAAGACCCGAAATTAAATCTAAAGAAAGCTGACCTTTCCAGTATTGCTGAAAAAGAGTAAGAGCCTGCTGATTTGTTTTATAGTCTGCACGACGACAGGCTTTCTTTAAGGCAGCATCATTCATACTTTGAATACCGCAGGATATTCTGTTTACACCACAGGCTTGCAAAGTTTCAAGCAGCTTTTGATTTATATCATCAGGATTTACCTCAACAGTTATTTCTGCATCAGAAGTAAGTTTTCCGCTACTTTTTATATAATCAAAAAGACTGAAAAAGTTTTCCGCAGAAAGAAGGCTTGGAGTTCCACCGCCGATATAAATTGTCTGTATTTTTTTTACATTAAAATCTGCAAGTCTGAAGGCAATTTCATTTGAAAGTGCTTTTATATATTTTCCCAGAAGAGGCAGAAGCAGATCTTTTGTATAAGGCTGGCTGAAGAAATCGCAGTAAGCACATTTTGATATACAAAAGGGAATGTGAATATAAAGTGATACTTCTTCTGCGATTTCCTTCATATTTTCTATAAACTAAAAAAGACGGAAGTTCTTTACAGGAAAATAGCACAAAAGAACTTTTGCAGAAATCTCTTCGCTATGAACCGGCCCCCAAAGTCTTGAATCATCAGATGATTTACGGTTATCTGCGAGAAGGAAATATTCGTTATATCCAAGTGTCATTTCGCTGAAAGAACCTTTTACACCAATTTCTGTATCCCAGTCTGCAGGCGGAACAAAGAAGGTGACATTATATGGTTCTTTTACAATTTCAAACTCTGTAAGAAAATGCTTTTCTCCTGCCGGTTTTACATAGAGAACATAATCACGCATATAGATTGTATCTCCAGGCATACCAACTACGCGTCTTATATGTGCCTTAGAAGATGGTAATTCAGACTTTTCAAAGAGAGAAAGCTGCTGGGCAGTAAAAAATCTTACAAAACGGTCTGCCTGGCGTTTAAAAAAGTTAACGTCGTTAGAATTTCTCGGCTTAAGCAGAACTACATCACCCCGATTGTATGTGTTACTTAAAGGAGACACCATTGAAACTGATTTTTCAGGTATATCCGGGATCATAGAATTTGAATGCTGATATACAGGATATGCAAGATAGGTAATTGCAAGATTAATAAAAATATATAAACAAATACAGAATATTACAAATGATACGGTTTTTCTGCGGCGTTCTTTTTTTAACTGATATGAAAAAACTTCTACGTTACGATTCAAAACATTCCCCTCGTTTTTACTGCTTATAAGTTATCAAAAAATTTTGATTCGTACAAGTTATAAAAAAACACGTCTATCCTATAAAACTCAGGGTTTTCGTATTATAAAACATAATCTCCAAACTTTTGGCTTCCGGTCGCATTTCGTAGTTCAAAACCGCGCAATAATGCGCTACACGCTTTTTGTGGCATAGAAACTATGGAACTGCCGCCAGCGGCAGCCACAAAAAGAGTGTTTTTGAATCATGTCCCAATCCTTTGCGCCTACATCAATTATACTATTTATAATGCAGAAGCCTATAGTTTTATGTATGAGCCGATTATCTGTAACTTATACGTGACTCGCTTTTTATAGGTGGTAAAGCTAAAAATTGCTTTCGCAATTTTTTTAACGCTTTGCTATAGAAGGCCGACCCGCCAGCGGCCTTACACATAACTTGAAAGCCGTAAGACTATATTCTATAATATAATGATTATGGACGGCAGAAAGATTATTGCAGAAAACAGAAAGGCCAGATTTGACTATTTTATTGAAGATACTTACGAGTGCGGAATTGTGCTTGAAGGTACAGAGGTCAAATCGGTAAAGAATGGAAATATCTCCTTTCCTGACGCATTTGCGGAAATCACAAACGGCGAGGTTTGGGTGAAAAACTTTCATATTTCTGAATACTCTTTCTCTTCTATTTTTAATCACGATCCGGACCGGCCTAAAAAGCTTCTTCTGCATGCAGAAGAAATTAAAAGACTGACCCGGCGGGTGGATGAAAAAGGATGCACACTTATTCCACTGGACTTTTATCTTAAAGATGGCCGTGTAAAGGTTACACTGGGAGTCTGTAAAGGTAAAAAGCTTTTTGATAAGCGTGCAGCTATTAAAGATCGGGATGTCAAAAGAGACATCCAGCGTGAATTCGCAGGAAAACTAAGGGGCTGATTTGAGAAGTACAAGGATTTTTTCAAAAAAATCAGTTGCATTATCCTCTCTTCTCTTTTTATTTACCGCTGTTATATCAGCTCAAACCTACAGCATAGATTATTATGGCATTGTATCTACAGAAATAGATGCAAACATGTCAAAAATGACAAGCGACCTTTATTTCACTCAGCTTTCAGAAATCAATAATTTTACAGTTTCAGACAAGCGGACAAGCCCAAGCCTTTCCGAAAGACCAGATTCTTCTGAGTTTTCTGATGGAAAACTGGCCTTTTTTACCCTTATTACAAAAGATTCAAAATCTGACAAATGGATTACCACCTATTATGTAGTGGATAAAATCAAAAATGAAGAACATTCTAAGAAAAAAACATACGATTCTTTCTATAAATTACTTATGGAACCAAAGGATGTTCTTAAAGATACAATAAAACAGCTTATTGAAAACGATACTTCTTCAACAGCCATTCAAAGCTCAGTTACAGAAACATCAAACCTTAAAAGCACTGCCATAGCTTCTACAGAAGAGCTTTCGGGAACCTGGGGCGGCGAAGAAAACATCAATAAAATTGTAATCATGCGCGGTGGACGAGGCTTTGTTATCTTTAATAACGGGGCTTCCATGAATATAACTGTTGAACTTTCCGGGGCGGACACTGCAAAAAAGGTGGTAGTCACTCAAAAAGGTAACTCAAACGCATCATTTTATCCGGAATTAAAGCGCACTGCAGCCCTTTCCGCGGCAGTTTCTGCAAAACCAATCAAATGGACACTTTCACTTACTGATAATAATACTCTGAAAGGTACAAAAGACACACTTCTTCCTGATGGTGATGACTTTAAGGAAGGAAGCGTGTCTGTAGTATGGACAAGATTAAACTGATTTTACTGAATTATCAGACCTGAGGCAGGTCATAAACAGGGATTCCTGTTACAATAGGCTTTTTATTTCTGCCAAGAACTATATTTCCACAACTGATATCATACAAAAAGAAAGCAAGCGCACAAAGCAAAGCAAATCCAAAACCTGCAATCTTACATACTTTTTCAGAAATAAAGTCTGGTTCTTCGTGTCTTAATACGGTTCCAGTATCGTACAAGGTTGTCTGGGCCGGTCTAAGACCTGTAATCTTTACAAGCTTCTCCCCTTCACTCACATAATCAAGTTTGTGGGCATAAGAAGCAATAACAGCACGGTCATTCTGCAATGCCGCCAGCTCAAGAGAAAGTTCGCTGTTAATATTCTGAATATCAGAAGTCTGTCGGCTAATAAGCCGCTTCTGTTCTTCCATCTTATTATAACAATGCAGGCTATTCTGCCCGAAAGTCATCGAAAGAAGAACGTATACGAAGGTTCCTAAAAATATTGCTGCCAAATACTTTGCACGATTCATAGATAATTTACTTATCGGCAATAATTTCTGTTTTCTGAAATGAAAAGATGTGTTATAATAGAAAAAGAATATAGTAAATATAACTGTTTTTTTTGACCTTATATGCCGATAAATAAATAGTATATTACTATCCGAATGAGAGGAGCTATATGAGTAAATCTGATAACAATACAAATGAACTTGAGAGTTACGGCGTCTGGGTTAAGAATTCCGGTAACAGTGAAAATACAGAAAACCCGTCAGACCCATCGGATGAACTGAATCTTGATGATGTAAATTTGGATTTACCTGATTTTGACGACTCCGACTTTTCTGATATGTTCAAAGATCAGCCCCTGTCTACAGACGAAGCTGCTCTTGATGATTTTGGAAGTGAAGATGATACAACGCTCAGCACAGATGAGCTTGCAAATATAACAGACGGCTTTGAAGTTGAACAGGTTGATGCTCCTGCCGAAAGTGATGACCTTGATCTGGGAGACTTTGATATTCCGGATTCAACAGATATTGAAGAAGAAGCTGCTCCTGATTTTGAAATTGAAGAAAGTACAGAAAGCACAGATGATTTCTCAATTGATTCAGATGAAACTCCAGCTTCTAAAGAAATCTCTTTTGATACTGATATTCCTGATTCAACTTCAGAAGAACTTAATTTTAATATCGACGATATAAATACAGAAGAAACTGACTCAGAAGATTCTACAGAAGAAGTAAGTTTTGACATTGGTGAAGAACAGCCTGCTACAGAAGAAGTAAGTTTTGAAGATGATTCTGCTTCTACTGAATCTGATGCAACAGAAGAGTTTTCAATTGGTGATGATGAAGAAATCTCACTTGATGACTTTATGGATGGTGGCTTCTCAGACGAATCTGTTGCAGCCGGAAATAATGGTTATGAAGCAGGTGCTGAACCAGCAGTTTCTTCAGATACAGAAGAACTTTCTCTTGATGACTTTATGGATGGAGATTCGTTTGAAACAACTCCAGCAGAAGCTAAAGAAGCAGAAGAAATTGTAGATGAAGCTCCTCTTGATATGGACATCAGCTTTGATGATTCAGCAGACAGTGTAGAAACTGAAGATAATGTTTCACTCGACATTTCTGATGACGATGATGATCTTGATTATGATTCAGAAGATACTGAAGAAGTAGAAACAGAAGAAGTTTCACTGGATGACTTTGGTTCAAGCTTTACTGCAGAAGAGACTTCTACCCCATCAGTTTCAACTTCTGACGAAAATATTAATACTGAAGATGTAGATCTTTCTGACTTTGGTATTGATGCAGATGCTGAAGAGACTCCAATTGTACAGGACGTAGAAGAAGCCAAGAATAAAGAAAAAGTAGTTGATTACGAACTTTCTGTTGGTGATGAAAACACAGCTTCTGCTCCTGTTGTAAACGAAATCAAATCTGATACTGTTGAAGAAATTGACGAAGTTCCTCCTGTTGCAGAAAATACTAATTCAACTACAGTAGACAATTCACTTTTACAGCAGATTGTTTCTGAGCTTTCAAGTCTTAAAGACGAAATGAACAAGCTCAAATCTAATCTTGCTGAAATAAAAACCCAGGAATCTTCTGGCTCTGGTGCAGGAGCCGCAATTGCCGCTGGTGCTGCAGGTCTTGCAGCAGGTGCTGTAATCGCAGCTGCAACTTCAGAAGCAGATGAAATTCCAGAAGCTAAGGATGAAGGCGGATTCTTCAGCGGTGATGATGAAGATGAAACAATTGCCCTTTCTTTTGATGAACTTGATAATATCATGAACACAGCTGAGTTCGGAGATACTGTTGAAGCAGACAGTGCTTCAGAAGACGATACAGCTGCTGCTGAAACTGAAGAACCTGTAATTGATGATACAATTTCTGAAGAACCAGTTATCGAAGAAACTTCTGTGGATATTGATGAATCAGAAGCTTCAGAGGAAACTGTTGAAGGCTCCGTAGATGAAAGCCCTATAGAATCTGATGACACAGTTATTGAAGATTTTGTTGCTGAAAATACAGAAATTGAAGAAATAGCAGATACTTCAGATGACACAGTTATTGAAGAATCAATTATTTCATCAGAAGTTGAAGCAACTGAGGATACAGAAGATTCGGTTGAAAGTGAAATTGAAAATGCAATTTCGAACGAAACAGATACTTCTCTTGATGACATTACATTTGATGAAGATCAGCCAGAAAGCTTCGACTATAAAGATGAAAAGCTTGAAGAACCTGAAATTGACGAGTTTATTCCGGATGGAAATGACGAACTTTATGAAAATGAAGAACTTCCAGACGAGATTTCAATTCCAAAGACAGATGACCTTCTTGTTGAATCAAACTCTTCTGACTTCATGGATTCTGTAAAAGAAACAACAGAAGAAGAACAGGCTGGCGCTGAATTTGTAGCAGAAGAAGCAGATGAAGTTGATACAATCGATCTTCCATCTGAACTTCCTGATTCTATAAGCGATGCAGAAGTTGATTCTGATGTAACTGAAGAATCAGAAGAAATTACTGAAGACAATATTGAAGATACAATTGTTGATTCTGTTGAAGAACCGGTAGATGATGACATTCCAACAGTAGACAAACTTCTTAGTGACGAGCCTGAAAATGTTGAAGAACCTGTTATTGAAGAAGAAGAGCCATTTGTTTCAGAAGAAACTGCAGTAGATGAAGCAGCAGACGAAACAATTTCAGGAGCTTCTTTTGCAGAGGTTGACAATCTTGATAACAACCTTTCAGAAAGCAACCTTGCCTACCTCGACAAGAATGAAAGTGATGGAGTTTCTGATTCTTTAGCAAATGCAGACCTTAAGCAGGACATTAAATCTGTTCTTCTTTATATGGATCAGCTTCTTGAAAACCTGCCGGAAGACAAGATTGTTGAATTTGCAAAGTCTGACGAATTCGTAACTTATAAGAAGCTTTTCAATGAATTAGGACTTTCTTGATATGGGACTTCTTTCACGAGCCACAACCCTGGATACAGCAAAAGCACTTCCAGGGCTGGCTTTTTCTGATTTCATAAATAAACATTCATTAAAAATCTGTGCATTACTCGAAAAAGAAAATCCAAACTACAACGTAACAAACAGTATTGGTTTTGATGCACATTCCATACTTTGTGCTTCTTCTACTGCTGATTTCTGGAATGGGATCTGCCCGGTCCAGGGACAAATCTACAATTTTAAAGGCTCAGATAAAAATCAGCTTTTGCAGCTTTTTTCTTTTGACTTAAAAGATAATCTTCAGGAATTTTCTGTTTACAAAAGCTCACAGGATAAAATACTTTTATATGCGGGAAAACTAACTTCAGAAGCTGCAAGTGATTTTGAAAAAGTTTGTAATGACCAGCATAAGAATAATATTGAAAGATTTAATTCTCTCATAAAAGATGGTTCAGTTGTACTTTTATATAAGATTGAATTTTTGGATGCTGTAAAGGCCTTTTTTGAAACAGAATGCAAGAATACAGTTCTTTCTTTTGAGGCATTCTTATCAGCTTCTGCAAATGAAATATACAACAGATTTGCCTGCCGATATAATATTTCTGATACAACAATCAAGAATAATTCTTACTCAATTAAGACTGTAATTTTTACAGACAAGGCTTATTCCGTTGAATTGATTACAAAACATCTTACAACAAATCTTAAAGAAGTATTTAATGACTTTGCAGGGCAAATAAATATCTCATATTCAGGAATTGCAGATTCGTGTGAATCAATTAAATCTTTTTTGCAGGCGGAATAATTTTGAAGATAACAATTCAAAAAGCAAAAAACGGAGAAGATACTGCAACAGCAGACGGTCATTTTCTTCATTCAAATTATGCCCCTGTAAAAGAAGCCCAGCGATTTGTTGAAAATCTTAAACTCCCCTACAATCCTTCTTCAATTATAATTACAGAACCAGGACTTTCTTATATCATACCTTTTATCAAAGAAAAATATACAGACATTAAAATTGGAGTTATTAGATATACTAAAGAATTTTCAGCTTTTAATACAGATTTTGATTTTGTATTAAATTATTTTGAACATAAAGATTTTGAAGCATATCTGGAAAATACATTAAACGAAGAAGAACTGTTAACTTATAGCTTTATAAGCTGGCCTGCTTCTGCTTCAATTTTCGCAGAAGAAGATAAAATAGTCTGGAACGCAATTAAAGCTGCAATGCTTAGGGCAAAAACACTTTTAATTACCAGACAATATTTTGAAAAGAAATGGTTTTTGAATTCCTGCAATTTCCTTAAATATACAAAAAACACAATCAGCTTTAATACACCTGTAAATAAAGATGTACTGATTATTTCTTCAGGTCCAAGTCTTAATCCATTTATCAGGACAATTAAAGAAAATCAGGAAAAGTTTTTTATAATCTGCCTTTCTTCTGCAATTTCAGTCTGTCTTAAAAATGGAATAAAACCGGATCTTTGTATGACTACGGATGGTGGCTACTGGGCAGGACAACATTTAAAGAGCCTTTACAAAAACTCCATTCCACTAGCAATGCCTGCAGAAGGCTATTGTCCTAAAAAACTTCTTTCTTCATTACAGATACTTCCTCTTGATTATGGAGACGGACTTTCATCTGAATTGATTAAGAGCCAGAAAATCGTTACTAAAAATGCTTTACGAAATGGGACTGTAAGCGGCACTGCCCTTTTTTTTGCTGCAAACTTTTTTACAAAAAATGTCTATCTTTGTGGAATGGATATGGCAAACCAGAAAGGTTTTCAGCATGCACAGCCTAACCAGCTGGAAGCAAACAATGCAAAAGCTGATAACCGCATAAGAAATAAACTTACCAGATTATCCAGAGCAGAACTAACGAAAGGTAGTCTTGAAATTTATAAAGACTGGTTTGTAAATCATCCGCTTAATACAGGGAATAAAAAGGTTTGCAGACTGATTGAAGAAAAAGACAGAAAAAACTCTTTAGGTTGGATTGAAGATATTAATCTTAAAACTTTTGAAAATGATATCTTAAATATTAAAGACTCTGAGAAAATTAATTATATTGAAACTAATTATTCTTTTGATCATAACGCTATAAAGATTTTTGAAAATCAGGCTTCTGTTGAAAAATGGAAAAAACAATTATTTCCTTTGGACTTTGTACAATTATCTCATAATCCATCAAATACAGAAGTAAGTGAAAAAATTGAAAAGGAATGGGATGCACTTAAAAAGAGTGCTGAAAAAATCTTTTTATGAAAATTTACAAAGCCTTTGAAGAATCCAGAAACGGAACAACAATCCCAGTATTTCTCAGTGGAAGGACGATGGAGTCCAGATATAATCCGGAGCGTGATGCAGAAAATCTTTTAGGCTCTATAACAAACGAAGGAACTTATAACTTTTATGTAGTCTTAGGAATTGGAAGCGGACTTTTTATAAAACTTTTATCTGAAAAAAATCCCCAGGCAGTGATTCTTGCTCTGGAACTTTATGATGAAGATATAGATTTTCTTTTACAAAATGATAATGTAAAGACACTTTCAAAAAAAGACAATATTATTTTTACTTCCTTAAGCAATCTTGAAACAAATTTAACTCAGAATTATCTTCCTGCAAAATATGGAAACCTTAAAATAATTGAACAGAGAGCCTGGGTTAATGAAAATGCAGAACATATAGAAAGCATAAATTCTATTCTCAAAAAGACCCTTGGAATAATTTCTGCAGACTATTCTGTTCAGGCTCATTTTGGAAAAATCTGGAATTCAAATATATTAAATAATGCCTTACTTGCAGAAAAATATTGCAGGCAGAATAATTTATCTTTTACTAAAGATATAATTAATAAAACTGCTGTTATTATTGCCGCAGGACCTTCTCTTGATAAATCAATTTCAATTTTTAAAAAACAAGATTCACAAGAAAAGTATTTTATAATTTCAACAGATACAGCATCTCAGACTCTTATACAAAATCAGATTATTCCCCAAGTAATTATTTCTATAGACGGACAGTCTGTTTCCTATAATCATTTTATAAAGAAAACTGAAGGCTGCAAGGAAAGCTTATATTTATTTGATTTATGTGCAAATTCCTCTGCAGCAAAAAGCCTTCTTCAGAAAGGCTATAAAGTTGATTTTTTCTGCAGCGGCCACCCTCTTTCCACCGCAATTAATTCTGTAAATCACAATTATTTTCCAACGCTTTTTTCGGGGGCTGGTACTGTAACAATTACCGCCCTTGACCTGGCCATTCAAAGCGGCTTTAAGAATATAATTATACTTGGTGCTGATTTTTCATATATAAATGGTAAGGCTTATGCAGCCGGAACCTATCTTGATACTTTATATAATCAAAAAGCATCAAAACTAAAACAGACAGAAGAAGTTTTTTCTAAGCTTATGTACAGGACAGAACTGAAGTCAATTTCAGAAAATATAAAAACCACTCAGATTCTTGAAGCTTATAAAACTTCAATGGAAAAATACCTGGAAAGTAATAATATTTCTTTTTCTAAAGAAAATGATATTTATAAACTTAGCTGTATAGGCATTCCAAAAAATCAGGGGCTCTTTTATTATTCTGCAGATAATTCAAAGACTCATAATTTTTCTATAAAATCATTCTTTTCTAAATTAAATAATGCAAATAGTCAGGAATCAGAAATAATTCTATTACCTTATATAGCCTGGCTCCGCAATAATTCTAAATACAAAAACCTTTCCTACAGTGAATTACAAAAACTTGCTTTAGGTAGTATTGTAAGATATAATATATAGTATGAAAAATCGATTTATCGTTATTTACACAGTTTTTGCAGCAGCCGTTTTTATTTTTTCAATCACTTTTTTCGGCTACAATTTATTTAATGAATATAATACAAATCAGAAAAAATCAGAATTAAAATTTACTGAATTAGTTAATGATATAAGAACCTTAAGCTATGCCCAGGATGAAAATACTGCCGCATATTCGCAGGGAATAAAAAAGGCAATTGGAGAGGCTGCTGATTATTCATTTATTCAGGTTAGAAGAAATAACGAAACTGTTGTTCTCTACCCTACAGGAAAAAGCCGGGAAGAAACAGTTTCTAAGCTTACAAAAAGCTACACTTCAAGCCTTACAGTAAATAAGCAGAATATTAGCGTAGACTGCAATCTTTATCTTATCTGCCCGGATTCAATTTTCTATTTTGCCAGAATTTCATTCCTTATGATTTTGATTATTACGATCATCACCATAATAATGATTATCTATCTGAATCTTTCTTCTGCAAGTTCTGATGTAGTTTCAATTGAAGAAGATGAAGTTATTGCAGAATCTGAATCTGATTCTTATTCTGATTCAGAGACAGAATCTGAAGAAAAAGAAGACACTTCTGAAGTTCAGGCAGATGAAGAAATTATAGAAGAAAGCGAATCTACAGAAAGCGAAGAAACTGCAGATACTAATAAGGAAATCCCAGATTACTTTGAAGAAAACAAAATAGCAGAGGAAAATACTGATGAAGAAGTTATTGAAGAAGAAAAAAATTCAGAAGTAACTCCTGAAGAAGTAAAAGCAATTTTTGCAGAACCACTTACAGATCAGCAGGCCGCAGAAGCTGCAGAAGCTGCAAAAAAAACAGAACCTGCAAAACTTCCTCTTGATGAAGTAATGCCTGCCCGAGATTCTTCTAATGAACCGGCTGGTCTTTTTAATCCTGATACAGGAATTGGCTGGGAATCTTACCTTCTTACAAGACTCAATAATGAAATTGAAAGGGCAACTGCATCTGAAATTGATCTTTCTCTCTTTATAATTAAATTGTCTGCAGTTGAAAAAGGCAGCGTAGTTTATAAAAATGTCTGCAATTATCTTTCAATCATCTTCCAGTTTAAGGATCTTCTTTTTGAATATAAAGAAGACTGCATTGTTGCAATTAAAATCAGCATGAATGTAGATGAAGCACTGAAGATGGCAGATAAGCTTTACAATGACATTTCAAATCTTGTTAATAACCGTGATACACGAATTGGTATTTCATCACGCTCAATCCGTATGGTGGGGGGAGAACGCCTCTTACTGGAAGCAGAACAGTCTATTGAGCATTCTGATAAATCATCTCCAGTAATTGCTTTCCGTGTAGATTCAGAAAAGTATCGTAAACTGATGGAAGCTAATCAGTAGATTCTGTAGAAGAAGCTCCTGAGGATTCAGCATTTTCTTCTGAAGTTTCACTACTCTCTTCCTCTTTTATTATCATCAGTTCCTTGTATTTATCTTCAAAGGTTTTCAGATTCTTATTTTCCGGATATAAAGTTTTTAAGTTTTCATAAGCTGCAGTAAACTTTGCTGCATTCTTTTTTTCAAACTTTTTATTATCTGCAATTAAAACTGCAAGATAATTTTCCAGAAACTCCTGATTATCAGGCTGCTTTGAAATAAGTTCTTCGTATATTGAGATTGAATTCTTAAAATCTCCCTGCATAGAATAAATGTATGCAAGGCTTGCTTTTATGGAAGAGTTTTCAGGATCTCTTTTTAAGATATTTTTATAAATCGGAAGTGCGCTATTCCAGTTAGAGGAATATACATAGCACTTACCAAGTTTATAATAGGCAGCCCAGTACTGGTCTTTTTTGTTTAATGCAAGTTCATAATACTCTGCCGCCTTAGAATAATTCTCTAGCTTAAAATATGATTCACCAAGATTATAATATTCAACATAAATATTACGCTTCTGTACTTCCTTCTGTCCCGGTACCGGAACAGTAGGATTTGATGCACAGGAGGCCAATACTATTACTGCTGAAAGAAGAGCACTTTTAGCCCAGAACGATCTTTTCAATTTCATAAAGCTGAGACTTATACAAGCCGGAAATGTTATGACCATAATCTGCAATAAGCTGAATCATATTGCGAGGAGCGTCTTTTGTATCGCAGCCATTGAGGCGGTCTCCTGCATCACCAAGACCTGGCATAATGTAAGCTTTTTCGTTCATAACAGGGTCCATCCAGAGTGTATAGCAGGTACAGTTTTCAAGAGCACGTGTTACGCGGATAGATCCTTTCAAAGTTGAAATTGTATTAAAGAAAGCAATTGATTTTGGTTTTACCCCCTGACTCTGAAGATACTTAACAACAGTAACAAGAGAACCACCGGTAGCATTCATAGGGTCTGCAAAAATCAAATCTTTTCCATCGAGCTGATCGAGGTTGAAGAATGATTTATTGAGGTCCATGATGTATTCCATATCAGCTTCGTTCTTTGTATCGTTGCGGCTGATTTTGAAAAGTGCAAATGGAGTTTTGTATCCATGGCTTGAATATTCCTGGATTTCCTTAGACATAATCATAGATGGGAGAAGAGCACCGCGGAGCATTACGCACATAACAGTGTTTTCAATTTTATGGTCAATGTCTGGAATCTTATGAACTGCATAATTCTGAACAGGGAATGTTACAGGAGTCTTTACAACAATATGGCCTTTCTTATCTGAATGCTGGTCTGTATAAGCCATGCGGAAAAGCATTTCATAAGCTCTCTGGCTGTAATACATAAATTCCTGATGATCTGTGCGCTCATCACGGAGCTTTGAAATTACACGAGAACATTCAGCGTGAGCACCCTCTTCTGTTACAAAAGAGTATACCTTTATATTAGGATGTTTAGCACAGATATTCTGCATTTCGTGGCCAAGCTTATCATAACCTTCGATAATCTTAGCTTCGTCTTTTGGCTCAAAAGCTTTCATTGTGTCTTTGAACATTACTTCAAGCTTTTTCAAATCATCCATATCTTCTGATGTAAGATATCCATCCAGATCTTCTGCCTTAAGAATAATTTTGTTTGAATCTGCCATATTTTTCTCCTGTTATAAAGAAAGCAATTTATATAACTGCTGTTTGTCTATTCTGATATCATTAATTAAAAGTTCACTATCCCCGATAATTTCTTCCTGTGAGTTGGTAAGACCAAAAGCCAGAACTAAAAGAGTTCTGCCGGCCTTAAGGAAGGTACCGTTCTTAAAACGGAAATCCAAATCCAGAAGATATTGATTTTCATGTTTTGGATCTGTAGTAAAACTGCCTTTTACATCAATTAATTTAAGATCCAGTTGAGCACCAGTAAGGATTGTAAGGAAAGATTGTGGTTTATTTGCAAAAAATCTGATTTCATTTTCTGCACCCTTCAGATATGAAGTAAGTTCTTCATCAAGATCTGAATAAAGGGCGGTAGTATCTTCTGCAGGAAGAGCAGCAAGAGAATCATATTTATTCAGCATTCCTTCAAGATTTCTTCCCACACAGGCAATCTTTGCAGATGGGAAAGCCATTTCAATCTGACCGCTATAAGTTTTATATTTATTTTCACTATTTGAAGGAGAATAATCTGAAACAATCCAGCCTTTCTTTTCATTAAGAACTTTTGGAATCAGGTTTGAAGGTATATTTCCTTCTACAGAAGCCTGAACATCAGTTCCATGCTTAGAACGATTAAGACAACAATAAACTTTATTTACACGGTCTGCAATCATTTTTGCATCTGCTTCTGAAGCCCCTTCATAAAAACCGCTGACAATTCTTTCAATAAGAACATTATCAGCAGCCTTAGGAACTGCAATGTAGAATGAGCTCTGGTCATCAATTAATTCCAGAGCATCAACAGGTCTTCCTGCAGGAGCTGATTTACAGCCTGCAAGAAGGAGGATCAGTAAGAGAGATGCTGAAACAAGTTCAGCATGACGATTCCAAAAATTAAGCTTTTTCAACCTTGAAACTCCATTTCTTATCGTCAGCTTCAACTTCGTATGCACCTGTAAGATTTGCATTCCAGCTTGCCTTTGCAGCAAGTGTTTCGCCGGAAATAAAGTCAGCGAACATCTTGAATGCAGCTTCCAGGTCGGCATCTCCGCCAAGCTCAAGATTAATTCTATCAGTTACGTTATAGCCGTTTTCCTTACGCTGGTTCTGAATACCGCGGATAAGGTCGCGAACGTAACCTTCTTTTTTGAGTTCGTCAGTAATTTTAGAATCAAGACCTACTGTAAGAGTTCCGTCGTTGAGAACCTTGAGGTCATCCTTTTCGAAGCGTTCAACAAGAACCTTTTCTTCATCGAGTTCTACAGTAGTTCCTGCAACATCAATGCTGAGCTTTGTTCCGTCGAGAATAGACTGAATCTGCTCGCTTGTAAGAGTTGCAATGATTTCTGCAGCCTGCTTCATAAGAGGTCCAAGTTCCTTACCAAGAACCTTGAAGTTTGCCTTAGCCTTGTACTCAACAAGCTCGTCTTCGCGGTCGTGGAACTCTACCTTCTTAACATTCAATTCTTCTGCAATTGTATCCTGCATTTCTGACAATACAGTCTTTTCGCTTGGGTTACGTGTTACAAGAGCAACGCTTGCCAGTGGCTGGCGGTTCTTGAGGTTGAACTGGTTACGGAGGCTGTGTCCCATAGAAACGGCTTTCTGTACAGTTGCCATCTTGAACTCAAGTTCTTCATTGATCCATGCCTTGTTAGGAGTTGGATAGTCGCAGAGGTGAACTGATTCTTTATCTTCGCTTGTCTTGAGGTTCTGATACATTTCTTCTGTAATGAATGGAACAAATGGAGCCGCAACTGTAGCAAGTGTCTTAAGGGCGATATAAAGAGCTTCGTAGGCTTCTGCCTTGTCGTTGTCGTTTTCTGATTTCCAGAAGCGGCGGCGGCTGCGGCGGATATACCAGTTATTAAGCTCATCAATGAATTTTACGATAGGATCGATAGCACCAGACAAATCATAAGAATCGAGGGCACCACCAACTTCTGCAATAAGGTTCTGAGTAATAGACAAAAGCCATGCATCAAGAGGATTTGATGGAGTCTTGTTGTCGAAAAGGTGACCTGTAGGAGCAGCCTTATCGATATTTGCGTATGTTACAAAGAATGAGTAAGAGTTCCACCAAGGAATGATGATTGATTTAAGTACGTCGCGAACACCTGCGTCTGAGTAGCGGATTTCATCTGCCTTAACAACTGCTGAGTGCATGAGGAAAAGACGGATTGCATCTGCACCAAACTTGTTGATTGCTTCTACAGGGTCTGTATAGTTACGCAGAGACTTTGACATCTTGCGTCCGTCTTCTGCAAGAACAATACCGTTTACGATACAGTTTTCAAATGCAGGCTTGTCGAAAAGCTGGGCTGCAAGAACTGTAAGTGTATAGAACCATCCGCGGGTCTGGTCCAGACCTTCAGAGATGAAGTTTGCAGGGAAGTTAGCTTCGAACTTCTCTTTATTTTCAAATGGATAATGTACCTGAGCGTAAGGCATAGAACCAGATTCGAACCAGCAGTCAAAAACTTCCGGAATACGGCGCATTGTGCCTTTACCGCACTTAGGACACTTGAATGTAATTTTATCAACATACTGCTTGTGAAGATCTTCAGGGTAAGTTCCGCTGAGGTCTTTGAGCTCCTGGCGGCTTCCTACACAAAGAGTATGCTTACAGTCTGGGTCATCACAACGCCAGATTGGGATTGGGTTACCCCAGTAACGGTTACGACTTACTGCCCAGTCGCGGGCACCGGCAAGCCACTTACCAAAGCGGCCTTCCTTAATGTGGTTAGGCTGCCAGTTGATTTTGCTGTTTGCACGGAGAAGTACGTCGTGGTAATCAGCTACCTTAACGAACCATGAACCGATACCGCGGTAAATCAAAGGAGAACCACAGCGCCAGCAGTGTGGGTATGAGTGAACGATAGAATCTCTCTTTACGAGTTTTCCCTCGTCCTTAAGGCGCTTCATAATATCTTTATCTGCATCTTTTACAAATACGCCCTGATAGTCAGGAACTTCTTTTGTAAACTTACATTCTGCATCGATTGGCTCTACGTTTGGAACACCGGAACCACGGAATACCTTGTTATCTTCTTCACCGAATGCAGGTGCAATATGAACAATACCAGTACCGTCTTCTGTAGAAACGTAAGCTGCGTTGAACATGCGGAAAGCACCCTTTTCGCACTTCTGTCCGCTCATTTCTTCGCAAACCTTTGGATCTTTAAGGTTAGCAAAGTATGGGAAGAGTGGCTCGTATTCAGCCCCAATGAACTCACTACCCTTGTGGCGGTAGATGATTTCGTAAGCTGCTTCATCCTTGTAGTATGCGCTAAGGCGTGCTTCTGCGAAGATATAGTAGTCTCCGCTTTCTTTATCCAGAATCTTTACGTAGTCGATATCCGGACCCATACAAAGACCGAGGTTTGAAGGCAAAGTCCAAGGAGTTGTTGTCCAGGCGAGGAAGTAAGTTTTTCCGTTTGCCATATCCGGGTCGTCGATTGTGTCTGGAGCTTTAGTAATCTTAAAGCGAACAGTAACAGTCTGATCCTGAACATCCTTATAGCCTTGAGCAAGCTCGTGTGTAGAAAGTACAGTAGAACAACGTGGACAGTATGGAAGAATATATTTTCCTTCGTAGATGAGGCCCTTATCCCAGAGAGATTTTGCAACCCACCAGATAGATTCCATATATTCAGGATTCATTGTCTTGTAGTCGTTATCAAAATCAACCCAGCGTCCCATACGGGTAATTGTCTGGCGCCACTCGCTTGTGTAGCGGAGAACCGAAGCACGGCAGGCATCGTTGAATTTGTCGATACCCATAGCTTCAATTTCGTGCTTAGAGTTGATGTTGAGTTCTTTTTCGATTAAGTTTTCGATTGGAAGACCGTGACAGTCCCAGCCGAAGCGGCGTTCAACACGCTTTCCCTTCATTGTCTGATAGCGTGGAATAATATCTTTAATGGTTGATGGAATGAAATGTCCAAAGTGTGGGAGACCTGTAGCAAACGGAGGACCATCATAGAAAACAAAGTCCTCTGCCCCTTCTCTCTGGCTTACAGACTTTTTGAAGATGTTATTGTCCTGCCAGAATTTTAATACTTCTTCTTCCTGCTTAGGGAAGTCAACTTTTGGATCAACCGGTTTAAAGCTCATGTATGTGTCCTTTTAATAAGTAATATTATTTATAATCTTCTTATTATGACACAAAATCAGATTTTATTCTACAACTTCTATTTTTCTAAATCTTTTGCCCGGGGTCCAAAAGCCTTCTGCCGTGCCCTTACTTCTTTTATAAGCTGATTATCCTTTTCAAGAAGATCTATTAAATCCCAGTGCCAGTCCAAATTGCTTGGTGGGAACAGTGCCGGAGGATCTGGCTTTCTTCTTGCGTTTGCCTCTTTTACCATTGCAATCAAAGCTTCAAAAGTATTTTTGTCTGCAAGGCGTTTAAGATAAGGTTCGCTCTTTTTTGTAAAAACAGATTTATCTGAATTGTAAATGAAATCTTCTTCTTTATATTCAAAAGCTTTTACAGGATTACGAACCTTTTTACTTCTTCCGGAAACACAAGAGTAATTTGTTTCGCAGCTTCTCAGATGCTTTGGAATCTGATATGAATCATCTTTATAAGTGAAATTAATATAATCCGTAGAATAATCCATATCTGTAAGCCAGTATCTGACATCATAAAGTTTGTTTCCATCAATTATATAGCCTGTAATATTTTCAGGAATATTTTGTGGACTGATCAAAAAGCCTTTTGAAGGAGCAACTCCCCGATAAAAAGACCAGGGAATTTCTTCCTTTGGAGTTTCTTCTTCATTTTCTTTCTGGTTTACTTCAGGCTGGTCTTTTTCAAAATATGACAGATAAATATCATCATTCAGCATAAAAAAAGGAATAGTATTTTTCTGCCAGCGGGAATAATAAAGATCTAAAGAACCATAAAGAGAATCTGTATTTTCTTTTGTAGAGATGTTTTTTATATAGATATGTTCAGCATTACGGGGAGTCGGAATATTTCTTGTACGAGGCTCTTTTTCTGCATAAGACGCAGGTTCAGCAGCCCGGTCATAATACCAACCGTAATATTCTTTTAAAACTACAACTATCTGAGGTTCTTCTTCATCATTCTGTTCAAAAAAAACATAACGGTCTTTTGCTTCCCATATTCCCAGGAGCTTAGACGGAATAGTTTCGGAGAATAAAAAACAGATATCAATAAAAATAAATAAACATATAAAAAAAGATTTTTTCACATCTTTATTATCGGCTGTTTTTCAATTATAATATAGTCATGACGTATCTGGCAAAAATTGGGGAATTAACATTAAAAGGATCTAATCTTCAAGAATTTGAAAATCTATTAAAGCATAATACTGCAAAATATCTGGAAGGCACCGGGGCAAAAGTTACACTTCGTGCCGGACGACTTTATATTGAATGCGAAAATTCTGTACAGGAAAAGGTAGAATTTACCCTTAATCATCTTATTGGAATTACTGGTTGGGCAAAGGCTGAAGTTTGTGAAAAGACAATTGAAGATATCAATAAGGCCGTTTATGAAATTGCAAAAAAAGAAGCAGAACGCGGCTGCAAGACTTTTAAAATTGATGCCCGTCGTGCAGATAAAAGCTTTCCTATGAACTCTTACGAAATCTGCTGTGAGGCAGCAGGTGACGTAGAAGCATTGATGAAGGTTGATGTACATAAACCTGATACTATTATTTATGTAGAAGTTCGTGAAAAATGTTTTGTATATGTTGATTCTAATGCAGGCTGCCGTGGACTTCCTGTTGGCTGCAGCGGAAAAGGACTTCTTCTTTTGAGTGGAGGTCTTGATTCTCCAGTTGCAGGTTACCGTATGCTTCGCCGCGGTATGAAAATTGAGTGCTGTTATTTTCATTCATACCCTTACACTTCAGAAGAAGCAAAACAGAAGGTTGTTACTCTTGCACAAAAGCTTGCTTATTATGGAATTACAGTTTACCTGAACACAATTCCATTTACTGAAGTTCAGATGAGAATTAAGGAAAAAGCACCGGAAGCATGGTCAACTCTTATGCTTCGTGTCTGCATGATGAAAGTTGCAAACCGCCTTGCCCACCGCTGTAATGCAAAATGTATCATAACTGGTGAAAGTGTTGGACAGGTTGCCAGCCAGACAATTGAAAATATGACTGTTACAGAGCACTTTGCAGAGCTGCCGCTTCTCCGCCCTCTCTGCGGTATGGACAAAGAAGAGATTATTAAAGATTCGTATTTTATTGATACTTATGAAACTTCAATTCTCCCTTATGAAGACTGTTGTGTACTCTTCAGTCCGAGACACCCGGTTTTGAGAGGAAAGCCCGAAGAAGCAGAAGAGATTTACAAATCTCTTGAAGTAGATGATCTGATTGAAAAGTCTTACAAAGAGCGTGAGATTATTAAATTGACGGCTTGTGGGGAGCCGGTTATAAAGACAAATTAAGCCTATGAAAGCGGAAGAAAAAAAATTAATATACACCCTTCTCAAAACTGCTGATGCTTATGAATGCGGCTATACCCGGGAAAAGTTTGCCGGGGAGCCGGTATTTAATGATGATATTGAAAAAACCTCAGAAACAGAGATGTCCGGGTCAAGCCCGAACAAGACACAAAATCAGCAGAGCTCAACTGTCTCTTCGGCTCCGTCCTTCGACTCCACTCAGGAACCGCTGAGTAAGCAGCCAGTCAATAGTGGAATCTCTCTTGATGAACTCAATGCGAAAATTCTCCGCTGTACACGCTGCGGCTTAGCACGCACACGAAACAATGTTGTTCCTGGTATGGGGATTCAGAATCCGGATGTACTTGTAATCGGCGAAGGCCCGGGACACGACGAGGATATGCAGGGACTTCCATTTGTTGGAAAGGCAGGAATCTTATTGGACCGCATGCTTGCTGCAATCGGCCTGGACCGTAAGACAAACTGCTATATTGCAAATATTGTAAAATGCCGTCCGCCGGAAAATAGAAATCCGCTTCCTGATGAGCAGGCAGCCTGCTTTTCTTTTCTTGAAGCACAGATACATATCTTAAAGCCAAAGATGATTCTCTGTATGGGTAAAATCGCCATTGAAAAAATAACCGGACAAAACATTTCTATTAACGCCCAGCATGGTGAATTCTTTGAATATAACGGGATTCCTGTAATGCCAACTTATCATCCAAGTGCTTTACTGCGTAACGAAGAACTGAAACGCCCGGCATGGGAAGATCTTAAACTTTTCAAAAAACGTCTCGACGAAATTAAATCCAACTAAGGGGCTGGGTCTTAATGCAGTATCTTGAAATTATACTGAACCTGCCTGTAAACCAGGGATTTACTTATTCCTATATTCCTCCAGAAAATGAAAAGCCGGAGCTTATTCCTGCCATTGGTAAACGTGCAGAAATTATGTTCGGTAATAAAAAGACTCAGGGCTTTATTATAAATATCTCTGATAAAATTCCTGAAAACTGCCCGGTTGAAGAAGGAAAAATTAAACCTGTAAAAAGAATCATAGACAAAGAAGCTCTCTTTGGAAAAGAACTGATTGAAATGGCCACCTGGATTTCGCGCTATTATCTTTGCACACTTGGAGAGGCAGTTTTTTCCATGATTCCAAGCGGCCGCCGTGAAAGCAGTGCCGGAGGCTTCAGCTTTGAAGAAGAAGTTGGAGAGAAGAAGAAAAACATTTTATCTACTGAACAAGAAAAAGCGGTTAATGAAATACTAGGCGCCAGTGGATTGCTTCGCTCCGCTCCTTTGTTTCATTATTTATATGGTCCGACAGGTTCTGGAAAGACAGAAGTTTTTCTTTCTCTTGCAGAAAAGATTCTGGAAATGGGAAAAGGTGTAATCTACCTGGTTCCAGAAATTGGGCTTACTGGTCAGGTTGTAAAATCAGTTGCAGAACGTTTTGGTAATACTGCGGCTGTACTTCATTCAGGCCTCACCCCTTCTCAACGTCTGAGCGAATGGCACCGTATTATGCATAAAGAAGCCAGAGTTGTAGTTGGGGCCCGCTCTGCAATCTTTGCCCCTGTTCCAGATCTTGGCCTTGTAATTATTGACGAAGAACATGACGGTTCATATAAATCAGGAAATAATCCGCGCTACCATGCCCGTCAGGTAGCAATGCACCGCTGCACAAAACTAAAAATTCCTCTTCTTATGGGAAGTGCTACTCCAAGTGTAGAAGCCTGGTATGGAATGCAGAAAGGGGCAATTATAAAACATCAGCTTACAAAAAGACTTGCTGGTGGAGAAATGCCTCACATTTCCTGCATAGACCTCACCTACTTTCCTGGAGACGGCTGTATTTCAAAACCTCTTGAAGACCAGATAAATAAAACTCTCCAGCAGAAGCATCAGGTAATTTTGTTTTTGAACCGCCGGGGCTTTACTCACTTTTTCCGCTGTAATTCCTGCGGCTATGAACTTAAATGTAAAAACTGTTCTGTGCCGCTTACATATCATAAAACTGAAAACCGTCTCCGCTGTCATTACTGCGGCTGGTCTGTATTTCCACCTGAAAGCTGTCCTCAATGCGGCTCGCTTGATATTGGAAGCTCAGGCTTCGGAACAGAATTTATTGAAGCAGAAACAAGGTCAAAGTTTCCAAACGCCCGCGTGCTCCGTCTTGATACAGATGTCCTTAAAAACAAAGACCAGCTTCTGACCTCACTCGAAGAATTCCGCCAGGGAAAATATGATATTCTGCTCGGAACTCAGATGGTTGCAAAGGGCTTGAACTTTCCAAACCTTCAACTTGTTGGTGTAATTCTTGCCGACGCAGGCCTTCATATGCCGGATTTCCGTGCAGGTGAAAGAACCTTTTCTCTGATTACCCAGGTTGCAGGAAGAGCCGGACGTTATTTCCCGGATGGAAAAGTTATAGTGCAAACTTACAGCCCAGGCAAAGGACCTGTACTTTATGCCTGCCAGAACCGCATAGAAGATTTTTACGGAAGTGAACTTGCAGAAAGAGAAATGCTGGACTTCCCGCCATTTTCACGTCTACTCCGTCTTGTTTTCCGTAGTTTTAATAAGGCACTGGCTGCTGAAACAGCCCGGGATGCAGTAAAGATTTTATTAGACGGTGCTCCACGCGGCATGGAAATTATTGGTCCTGCAGAATGTCCTATAGAAAAAATTAATTCCAGCTGGAGATATCAGATTCTATTAAAAGGCTCCTCTATCGTGCCTCTACAGACAGCTGCCCGCAAACTTCTTTTTGATTATACTCATAATCAGAATGTTTATATTGAATATGATGTGGATCCGGTAAGTTTGCTATAGATGTCTTCGAATACCGTCAAATTTTATTTCGAATAGAAAGAGTCCATTTGGTGGCGCTGTTACTCCGGCTTTTGTGCGGTCGTGGGCCTCAAGGATTTTTTGCATGGCATCATCCGGGGCATTATCTTTATCAAGATTTACAAGAGTTCCAGTAAGTGTTCTTACCATTTTCCACAGAAAAGCATTTGCTTCAATTTCAAAAACCAGCAGATCTTTTCCCCAGCGGTCTTTCTGCAAAAAAAATCTTGCACCGTCGATGTAGCGGTTGTTAGAAACGCTGTCGTCTCCGCTGGCTGCAAAGGAAGAACAGTCAAGTTCACCATGCAGACATTCGCAGTATTTATTCAGTCTTTCAATATTCGGAGTATAATTTTTTACCCGCCAGCAGTAACGAAGATTGTCAGCCGTAACATTTCCGTTTAATTCAGTAGAAATAAAATATCTGTATACCCGGCTTGTAGCAGACTTTCTTGCACTGAAGTCTTCAGGAACTTCACGAGAATCTACGATTCTAACATCATCCGGTAAAAAAGCATTAAGAGCGCGAATATAATTTTCAGCCGGCATTGAATCTACAAGTGAATAGAAATTTGCAGCCTGCCCTACCGCATGTACACCACTGTCTGTGCGGCCTGAGCCATAGAGAGTTGTTTTTTCTTTATGGATTTTTTCAAGAGCTTTTTCAATTTCTCCCTGAACAGTACGACCGGCCTCTCCGCCCTTTGCGTCATCCTGGCGCTGCCAGCCGCAGAAGTCTGTTCCGTCATAAGAAATTGTTAGAAGAATATTACGCATTAAGACCGCCAAACATAGATGCTGAAACAAGTTCAGCATGACATATTGTCACCCCGAACTTGTTTCGGGGTCTTATATTAGAATTCATCATCATTAACTAATTTAGACAAATTATCATACAAATTGCGGGCATGCTCAAGCAAAGGTCCCGGTTTACTTTTTGAAGATTTACCTAAACCAAAGATTCGGGCTATAGCAGTTTTTGATTCACTGAGTTTTTTCAAGCGAAGCTGGATATCATCTTGCTGGCCGTATTTATATTCTAGAAGACCGCAAAGATAAATTACACCATCCCAGCCGTAGTTTTTGTCGATATCTGGTCCCATGTTATTAAGAGTTGAAGATTTTTCAACACGCTCAGTTTCATTAATAACTGCCTGCTGGTAGAAGAAGAGAGCCTTGCTGTAAAACATTCGGGAAATAATATCAAAGTTATGATCTGCACAATGCTGGTTAATTTCTGCAGTAAGCCAGGCAAGACGCAGGGTCAGAATTGCTTTTTTCATAGTAGGCAATGTATAAGGGCCCATATCATCATAAGTCATAAGGGCAAGATAATACATTGCTGTTCCATCATAAAGGGTTCTTTCATGCTTTAGATTAAAATATGGGAAGATTTCTTCACAGGCTTTTCGGCGCTTTTCTGAATGCTCAAAAATTTTATCTGCATCATCCGGATCAATTTTTTCTGTAAAGTCATTCCAGAAGAAGGCAGTATAGCAGTTAGGGCAAACACCAATTTCATAAATAAGAGGATATATTCGGCCGAATTTTGCAGAAGGTTCATAAATACGATGCAGTTCTTCTGTAAGTCCACCGGCAATCATACGACCATTACCGCTTCGCATAACCTCACGTTCAAAAGCTTTTTTGCAGACAGGACATGCAACCTTATCTTTTGACCAGTAAGAAATGCCAACCTTTTTTTCAGGACCTGCTTTTTTTGTAGCCATTTATTCCCCCTTACTTATTGCCTTACTTCTTTTCTAAAACAACAAATGCAATTGCATAATCCTTTTCATGACTAAGACTCACAAAAGCATTGCATTCTCCCAGGCGTTCCTTCATCAAAGAAAGAGCAGCCCCTTCAATATTCAGCAAAGGCTTTCCTTCGCCATCATTTGTTATATACACATCCTTTAAGCTAAAGCCTGAAAGACCAGTTCCCAAGGCTTTAGAAAAAGCTTCTTTTGCCGCAAAACGAACAGCATAGTGCTGGCATTTAGCAGAATCAGATTTTGCAGAAAACATTTCTTTTTCATTAAAAAAACGTTCCAGCATTTCCGGATTTTTTACCCATTTTTCAAAACGCCGAACATCTGCAATATCAGTTCCAATACCAGCAATCATTACATTTCTCCGTCAGCAGCTGCGGCATTTGCAGAATTCAATTCTGAATCAGCTTTTTCTTCTGTCTTCTTGATAACTGTGATTGTCAGCTCATCATCAGACTTTTCTACAAGCTGAAGATTAGCAGGAAGCACATAACGAAGAGGTACAGTATAAATACCTGGCTCAGTAATTTCACGAAGATTAATCTGAACAGCATGCTTAGTCAGAATGTAATTTTCCAGTACCGGCATTGTACCAGAAAGCTTTATTGAAATTAAAGGAAGTTCATCTTTGATTTCCAGAGAATTATTAAGATTTATTACTTCAACAGGAACATCATCAAAAATCCTTTCCATAGCTTTTGGTTTAATGGTTACTTCAGCCTTAAAAGGACCTTCATCCAGAACTGTTAAAAGTTTATTCAGCTGTTGATAGGAAGTTTCTGTAGAAAAATTAATTTCTGCATTTGAAACATTAAGTCTTGTGGTATAAATCTGCTCGGTTGCATTTAAAACTGATTCAGGTCCTGCAACTTCAACTGTAGAAGGACTCATTGAAATGGAATCAATTTCATATCCGTGGGCAACTTCTCCAACAACAGACGGAGTAATCGGTATATATTTTATTGCTTTTTTATCAACATCAATTGTAACAGAATCTTCCTTAAGTCTTACTTCAAAAGGATCATAAGCCTTAAGAGTGTCTGAAAGAGTTATACTAACCGGGAGCTTGTAAGTACCCTTTTCTGTGATTGAATCAAGGCAGATAGAAGCAGAGATATCAGAAGGAAGCAGAGACTTTATTGTTTCATCACCTGCCCTTACAACAACTGCTACAGATTTAGGAGCATTGCCCATATGCATTACAATTCCGTTTTCTATAATCTGTAATGGGACAACTACAGTTTTTGAATCAATCAATGATGCCTGATGAAAAAAGTAAAGAAAAATTGCAATTACAAGGCAGATTACTTTTGCAGGCCACTTGTCGAGGATTTTATCAAGCAAATGTTTTGTGTTCATCTACAGTATCCTCCAGTACCTGTGCTTCTGAAGTAATTTCAAGAAGATTTTCGAGAATCTTTCGAACCTCTTCAAGGCTTAAGTCATAATTTAATTTGGAATCGTAGGCCAGACTAAGGGCACCAGTTTCCTCTGATACAACAAGAACAACTGCGTCGGAAACTTCGGAAAGGCCAAGGGCCGCACGGTGACGGGTACCAAAGGTCTTTTTGATTGTGTAGTTCTCTGAAGTTGGAAGGAAGCAGCCGGCCGCAATCAGTTTACCGCCCTGAATAAAGCAGGCACCATCATGCAAAGAAGTATCTTTTCCAAAAATTGTCATAAGCAGGCTGGAAGAAAGATCTGCATTAAGTCTTGTTCCAGTCTGGATGATATTTTCAAGTTGAGTATGACGCATAAAAACTGCAAGCATACCACGCTTCTGCTGAGAAAGCATTTCTGCTGCAATAAGTACTGCGTCTACATAAGTGTGTTTTGAACGTGAACCAAAAGCAAACCAGCCGTTCTGACCGATACGGATAAAAAGTTTTCGGATTTCCGGCTGGAAGATAAGGGCAAAACCAATTACAAGAGCCGGAGCAATTATGTTCATGAGCCAGAGGATTGTCTGGAGTCTTAAAAGAACGGCAAGTCCATATACAATTACGACGATAAGAAGCGATTTGAGCATCTGAACGCCGTTTGTTTTTGAGATAAAATCGTATGCTTTAAACAGAATGAATGTCATTACGGCAATGTCTAAGAAAGGACGAATGAATTCATAAAGATATAAAATTCTGTCAAAACCGAGCATAATATAAGTATACTACATTATCGGAGATTTTTCATCACATTTAACGTGTCAATTGCAGAAGAAACGTCGTGAACGCGGATAATTTTTGCTCCCTTCTGAACGGAAATAAGATCTGCGGCTAAAGTTCCGGCAAGGCGTTCTTCTGTTGCTCGTCCGGTCATATCGCCAATGCAGCGCTTACGTGAAAGTGCCATGAGAACAGGATAACGGCCGCCGCACAAGGCAAGGGGCTCTTTAATAAGCTGAATATTCTGTTCCAGAGATTTTCCAAAACCAATTCCCGGGTCCAGAATTATTTTTTCAGAAGCAACTCCGTTTGAAATACAGAAGATTGTTCTCTGTCCAAGAAAATCAGAAACCTCTTCCACATCAGCAGGGCCAGTATGCATCAAAATTACAGAAGCGCCGGTTTTAGCAAGATATTCAGCAGCTGCCCAGGAAGGCTCACTCTTAGTAGCTGCAGTTCCATCTTCGTTAAATTTATCAGCTCCGCTTAGGGCAGTAACATCATTCCATATATCAGCACCACCGGCAAAGGCAGTCTTAAAAACCTTAAGTTTATTTGTATCAATTGAAATTGGGATAGAAGAAACTTTTCTTACTGCTTCAATAACAGGCATAATGCGGCCGATTTCTTCTTCTGCAGAAACCGGAGTATAGCCTGGTCTGGTTGATTCACCACCAATGTCCAGGATATCAGCACCTTCATCAATCAGCTTAAGGGCCCTTTCAATTCCGCCCCGACTTTCTGCATAAAAGGAATCCGGAGTTACATTTACAATGCCCATTACAAAGGCATCTCTTTCTGTTACGGCCTGCTTTAAGCCAAATTTCATTTGCAGCATTCTTTAACCGCCTTTTTGATATGAGAAGGAGAAAGTCCAGCCATTTCCAGCACTTCTTCGCGGGTTCCATGATTATAGAAGGTATCTCCAAATCCAAGAACTCTGGTATTTTTCATTCCCTTTTCGGCCAGAAGGCCTGAAAGATATTCTCCCATACCTCCAATCATAACACCATCTTCTACAAAAACAACCCCTTTATAACGGGAAGCAAGTTCTGTGAAATAAGTTTCATCAAAAGGCTTAATAAATCTTAAAAGATAAATATCTGCATAGCCGCCATCAAGTAAAACAGAACGCACAGCCTTCTGAACTTCGCTGTACATTCCACCGGTTGCAACTATAAGTATCTTGTTTTTCTTATTTTCAAGTTCTTTTTCGCTGATATTCTCAATTACAAATTCAGTGCAAGGTATAAAGATTCCCCTTCCAAGTTCTACAGGGCTGCTCATCTGAGGCACTTCTGTAGGACAGGTAAGTTTTGGATATCTGATAACAACACTTGTTCCCTTTTCTACTGCCCATTCAAAACAGAGGCGCAAGTCTGCCGCACTGCATACTGTTATAAGTTCAAGTTCCGGAATCGGGCGGAACAGCGCAATATCATAAATTCCCTGATGTGTTACTCCATCAGAAGGAACAGCCCCTGCTCTGTCCAGCATAAAAACTGCATGAGATTTTTGCAGGGCAATATCATGAATCATCTGATCTACAGAACGCTGAATAAAGGTGGAATAAATGCAGACAACAGGAACCTTACCACCCTTACTTAGGCCGCCCGCAAAAGTAACTGCATGCTCTTCTGCAATTCCAACATCAAAAAAACGCTCCGGAAATTTATGAGAGAAAGCTGAAAGGCCGGTTCCCTTGGCCATAGCGGCTGTAATGGCAACTATATCTTTATTTTTTTCACCCTCTTCTACTATCAGATTAGAGAAGGCTTCTGTAAAGCTCTGGGTATCAAATTTTTCAACTGTACCATCACTAATCTGGAAAGGACCAATTCCATGGAAAAGCTCAGGATTATTTTCTGCAGGACTGTAGCCCTTTCCTTTTTTTGTTACTACATGAACTACAACAGGTCTGTGCAGGTGGCTTACCCTGCGCAGCTGTTTTTCCAGGGCTGCTTCATTGTGGCCGTCCAAAGGTCCCACGTATTCAAAACCTAAATCAACAAAAAGATTATTTGTAAGAAGAAGACCTTTTACGGCACGCTTAATACGGAAAATTAATTTTTCAAGCGGGCGTCCAAGGTATGGAATTTTATCAATTGCTTTATCCACACGATAGCGGAAAGTCTGGTAACCGGCAGTCATGGTAAGGCGGCTGAGGTAGCGGGAAACTGAACCGGTATTATGGTCAATTGACATCTGGTTGTCGTTTAGCACAACAATAAGATTTTTGCAGAGTTGACCTGCATGAGAAAGACCTTCAAAAGCCATTCCGCCGGTAAGAGCTCCGTCGCCAATGACAGCAATTACTTTACCCTTGTCGCCATTGAGTTCACGGGCAGTAAGAAGTCCAAGGGCAGAAGAAATTGAAGTTGATGAATGTCCGTTTATAAAATAGTCGTGAGGGCTCTCGTTTTTGTTAGTGAAGCCGGAAAGTCCGCCGGCCTTTCGCAGGGTCGGAAATTCTTCATAACGGCCGGTTAGAAGCTTATGGGTATAACACTGATGGCTTACATCAAAGACAATGGCGTCTTCCGGGCTGTTGAAAACGCGGTGGAGCGCAATAGTAAGTTCAACAACACCAAGATTAGAGGCAAGGTGGCCGCCGTTTTTACCGACAACATTTATTATAGTTGTGCGGATTTCCTGGGCCAGCTGCTTGAGTTCTTTTTGAGAAAGTTTTTTGATGTCATCTGGTGAATGTATTTTAGAAAGTAAAATTTTGACAACCTCGAAAAGGTGGTTTCGAAAGTCCCTCCGACTTCGCTCAGGGACCGTCCAACAACCGCAGTGTAAAAAAAAGACCGCGTATAACGCGGTCTTTCAACACATAGTCTCGACCTAAAAACTACTTGCTCTTATGTCGATTACGTCTAAGCATCTTCTTTCGCTTATGTGTCGCCATCTTCTGGCGCTTTCTTTTCTTTCCACAAGGCACGATGGCACTCCTTAAAACTTATATAAGTTTTTATATATTGCCAAAAAAAGCATTCTCTGTCAATATATCTTCATAATAATCTAAGAAAAAAACAAAATCAAATTTCAAAGATTTCTTTACTACTTTAACGAGAAATCTCTAATACAACAAGTATAATATTGAAGATGCTTTCCCGCATTACCACACTCTCCATTTCCGAATTTGAATATATAGGCGTTATACTCATCTTCTGTATATTGAGATGCTGTCCAATAATCATATGGACCGAATGAATCTCCCCCCAAATCCAAAATTGAATCATTTAAATTAAAACCATTTGGGATGTCTACAATGCATTTATAAATATAGAAAATCTCTGCTAAAGTTGGAAGATACCAGCCATCTTCACATGCAGTCCCCCTCACTTTACTGCCTGAAATATCTTTATAATTTTTACCAAAATAAAAAGCCGGGTAGTTTGTTGCATTACCTGAATCAGTACTTAAGCCATTTGAATTACAGTAAGTATTTATAAATTGAAGATTCGCATCTCCACTTCTCATTGTAGCATTTATAAAGGTATAGTTTCCTGCACTTCCGCCAACATCTGGTGCGCATTGAATGGTTGTAATATTATGCTCCCATGCACTTGCGGAGCTTAAACACCACGAAAGTCCATCCTGGTTATTTTTTAAGCCAACACCAATTGTACGTACAGAAGTATCTGTTCCTCTACCATTAAGTGCAGTTCCTTTATAATAAATTAAAGCAACAGCAGAGTTACGTTGTTGGCTTGTAAGAGCCAAACCTGTTGTGTACGGAGTTGCTGAACCGTCATTAAAGACAATGTCACCAACTTCTTTTTCTGCGGAAGGAATTATATTTCCAAAATACTGAGCACCGCGTACAACACGGAAGCCCAGATCATTAATGCGTGAATCAGGCGGATTGCTAATTCTATTAGAAACGGTACTTTGTTCAACAGCATATTTATAACCACCTCCCCTTAGTACACGATTTCCGTTTGTAGCATTGGCAGGAGCTCCAGAGCTTAGTGTAGACTCTAGAACATAAGGGGCACTAGTTTTATTTGTATGAAGATCGTTTGTCCACTCCCAAACATTACCACTCATATCATACATTCCAATTGAATTTGAGAGTAATCGCTTTACAGCATGTACCTTATCATTTGCACTACCGCCACCTCCACTAGCAGAACCGTACCAGGCAACATCATCTGCAGTTTCACTTCCGCTAAATGTTGTTTGTGTTCCCGTAAGAGCCCCGCGAGCAAGGAATTCCCATTCAGCTTCAAAAGGAAGCCTCCAGCCGTTTTTATTCCCCTGAATTGTTACATCCCAATTGCAAGTTGAAGGCGCACAATAGCCATCAACTGCATTCCCAACTATATTCGGCCATTGGGAAGGATCAGTTTTATCATTAACTACATATACAGGTTCTAGATTATCATCAATACTACGAAGATTACAGTAAACAACTGCATCATACCAGCTGACATAATATGCAGGATAATAATCCCCTTTTCCTATAGTATCATTTGGTACAGTTCCACCATATTGACAGTAAAACTCATATTCTCTTTGCGTTGTTTCATGGTCGCTTGCAATTATTGACTTTAAAGTTCCAAGATTGCGGTTTTTTATGAATACTGAAGATGAAGAAAGATTTGAAGCACCTATAAAAGTTGAATTTGTACCACTGATTGTAGTTATTTCTGAAAATTCTATTTGCTTCTGGAGTATTCCATTTGAACCAATTTCCCAAATAGAAGCCGAATCAGACGGATCTTGAAGAAGAGTAAATTTTAGAATTTCTTTTTTAAGAGTAGTTGCAGGATTTGCATCTTCAGCTACTGTCAAAATAGACTTACCTTCAGTGTAGGATTGTGGCTTAATAGCTCCAATCTTGCCTGAAGCAGGTGTGGAAAGTTTACCTGTGATTGTGATTTTATAATTATCATAAACCCATATATCATTTAATCCTTCACCTTCTATACCGTTTACACCATAAGGAATTATTATATCACCACTAAAAGTACAAGTAGCGGTTCGATAAACACAAAGTGCTCCCCCCTGAATTATATCGCTATATGTTGTATCAACTTTATTTTCTGAAATTTCGCCACCTGTCATAGTAAATGTACTACCAGTTTGCCAGGCTGTAACACCTGCTCCACGTCCTACACTTTCATTTGCAGCTTTTACCGTGTTATTGCAGATTTTTCCGCCACTCATAGTCATTGTACCAGAACCATTAATCCAGACTCCGGCAGCACTTGCATCGCCAATTCCATTTACTTCTCCATATGAAATTTCACCGCCTGACATAGTCATTTTTGAGTTAACATCAAGCATTACATTTGCAGCAATATCTGTAGCTTTATTCTTTGTGATTTTTCCGGAATTTAAAGTAATTTTAGATTTTTTGACAAAAACTCCGGCCCCTCTCATCTTATAAGCTAAATCGTGTTCAGAAATTTCTCCGCCATTAAGAACTAATTCTGCTGTATTATCTGAATATGATTCATTTTCTACATAGACTCCGCCTCCACCATAAGTGCTGCCACCATAATCAGTAGCAGAAATATAATTTTTGGTAATCTTTGAACCAATTTTCATTGTCAGCTTTGAATTGTCACCATAAAGATAAACACCACCACCTTTTTGAGTTGCAGTATTTTCCGTTATTAATACATCATTTTCAAGAACTACATTTGCACCTGAAGATATATAAAGTCCTCCACCACAATTAACAGTAGAGCCACCCCCATTTGTAATCTGAATATTTTTAAGAGTAACATTTAATGCTTTTTCTATTCTTAAGACACTACCAGTTGCACTTCCGTCTAATATATCGACATCCGAACCAGACACACCTTCAATTGAAATTGAATCTGCACTTACAGAACTGCCTATTGTTGAAGAGCCAGTTACTGTACCGCAAACTTTTATTGTGTAATCAGTTGTACTTGAGTTGCAAACTGCAATTGCATCATTCAGACTTGTATAAGGCTTTGTGATTGAACCATCTGCTGTATAAGATGCCGGTACTGTTACATCTGATTCATAAGGTCCAACATTGTCACTACCCTTTACCCATAATTTAACAAAATCTCTGCTGATGGTAACAGAGTAAGTTCCTGCAGTATTTCCATCTGGAAGATACCAGGTGTTTGTTGTAAGTCCTGGCCATACATTTATCTGCTGTATTATAAAGTCGCGGGTTATGCCGTCTTTTTTGATAGTGAATTTTGCATCGTAAGTACCTGCAGCAATTCCTGCAGAAGTTGTTTTTATTGTACAGGTGTTTAATGAGCTTTGGACTTCTATAGCCTGTCCTGAGCCTGAAGCACCACTTACAACCATATCAGCGGAGTTTATTACCTGACAGGAAACAGTATAGTCAGTTGGAGCTGAAAGAGTTAGATCAATATTCCCTTTTACAACACTTGAATTATAAGATTTAAAATAAACTGTTTTTTCAATGTCTGAACCAGGAGTGGTATAAGAAAACTTCTGAGTACCGTAAAAAAGTTCTTTTCCACTTGAATTACAGATATAAAAAATAAACTCTTCTGCTTCATCGAAGGTTGCTACTGCAATGCTAAAGGAAATATTGCCTGCTGCAGAATCGTAGGTACCTGTTACGTCTTCATCTAAAACCGGGGAAGTTACCTTAAAGGTGTAGTCAGAATAAGAAATTGAAGAAAAATCAGGAAATGCTGAACGTGAAGATTTTTGTCCATTAAGATTTTCATTACCAAATCTTGGAGTAATTACGAGTGTACAAAGATTTGAATCTATGTTTTTTGATTTTGATGAATCAAAATCAAAAAACTTGCAGGAAGATAGCGAAACCAAGAGAAAAACAAGGGCCATAGCAGAGATAAAAAATGTGAAATATCGTTTTTCGAAAAGTTTATATTTCATTTTCTATTCCTTACAACGAGAATCTGTAGTATTGCTTAATCTGAAGAGCGGACTACACGGAAACCCTGATCGTAACTTCTGCTGCCTGGTGCCATGAAATAGCGGTCAGAAACAGTACAGAAGTCGACGTTGGCGGCGTTCCAACTTCCGCCACGAGTAACATGTTCAGAACCCGAAGCAACGCCAGCCGCATCAGTTCCAGTATTTATCGTACCATACCAATCCCAGCACCATTCATAAACATTGCCGCTCATATCGTATAAACCAAAACTATTCGCCTTTTTTTTCTTCACTTCATGTGTCTTGCTTGAAGCGTTAACGGAATACCAGGCGTATTCATCAAGTTTGTTTTCATCTGTTGTTCCACTCCAGGCGGTACCTGTCGTAGTAAGGTCACCGCCACGGGCAAGGTATTCCCATTCTACTTCAGTTGGAAGCCTCCATCCATCTGCATTAAAGTCACAAGTTATAGTACCACTTATACTGTTTCCTGCGTGAGGCGTATATCCCCATTTTGTAGTATCTGTCTCGTCATTAACCTTGTAACATGGGGTTAAATTATCTTCCTCACTCTTTTTATTGCAGTACATAATTGCATCATACCAATTTACCATTTCTACAGGGCGATTTTCCTGAACTTCGCCTTCTTCGGGAAGTTTTGATGTCCCCTGGAAATTGCTCGGATTTTCTCCCATAACTGCCGTATATTCATCTTGAGTAACCTCGTGGTCGCTCGCAATAAGTCTTGAACCGCTTCCCATTGGTATTTTTAGTTCTCTTCCGTTGAAAACATCATTTACAGAAGTCCCAAGATTTGCAGTTATTGATGTTCCAGGAATTGAATATAAGCCTCCACCAAGAGCCGCAGGCACCTCTTCTGGCCAGTAATCGTAACTGTAAGCTGTTGTATCATCTACCTTTATATTGAACTTGACATAGAACGGTGTGCCGCTTGGTAAACCAAGATAGCTTGGGTATGTAAAACTTAAGGTGTTTTCTGTTTTAACAAAATCGACACCTTCGTAAATGTCAACTTTAATTGAATCAGAAATAATAGAACCTGTTGTTGTTCCTGTTTCAATTGGACTTCCATTAAGTTCTGTAACTGAAATATTAATTGTGCGATTTGAGCCGCTTAATATCTGGCTCCATTTGCAGATATAATTGCCCGGGAAGCCTGGAGTAACTGTTAATGAAACAGGATCCAAAGCCCATTTAGCATAAAGATGAATCTTATTGTTTGCATCGGCAAGTTCTATGATGTCAGAATTTTCTGTGAGCTCGGTTAATGGATCTCCTGTAAATGAGGCATTATCATACCAGCCTTCAAGATGCATATAATCTTTTGTTACCTGAGTTGCAGCTGGTAAAGTTGTTTCTTCGGTTACTTTATAAGTTGTAGCCGCAGTTTCAGGATAACCTGATACAAAGGCACCATCATCAAGTTCATATACAATCTGATATGTTATCGGTGTCCACTGAGCAATGTATGTTCTGTTTTCTGCAGGGAAGGTTTCCGGAAGGTCTCCTATTGTTCCGTCGCTTGAATTCTTCCAGTTGGTTAATGTATATCCAGCCTTCTTAATTCCTGTAAGAGCAGGAACAGCAGTTCCATATTTTCCAGTTTGTGTTTTAAGAGCGGTTGAACCAGATATATTTCCACCATTAAGGTCATAAGTAATTGTAAATTCTTTTCTATTATATTTTACTGTTGTAATTGTTTCGCCATTATCATTTATTGTCTTCTGGGAAACTGGGGTTATTGCTTCAAAGCCATTTATATCGGCAGGAAGAGTTATACTTCCAGAATATGAGGCATCTGTTAATGGCACAGCCTGTGTCGCATCCCCTACAAGTCCCCAATAAAGCTCTGTGCAAGTGTCATTTACATCATAAGACAGAGAATCAGCTGCATTTTCAAATGAGTGTTCTACACGATAAGGAGTCTTCCACTTTGCATACAGGTTAAGATTTCCTGTAGTTCCTTCTGAAATTGAATTTATCTCGTCTCCACTATAATCTGCATTCTTATACCAGGCAACAAATTGATATGCAGTAGAAAGACTTGCAGACATAACTTTTGTTCTTGCTGGAGCAGAAAGATTTATAGGAAGAGTATTTTCTGTATAAGATACAGGGTTTGATGCAGCATTTGTTCCATCAGGATTAGTTCCACAATGATAAGTAATATAATAAATTTCTGAAGCAGGATTACTACAGAAGTAACCATCTACTGAATCAGTATCTATTTTTGCATAAGTTTTATCCATGGCATTTGTAGCAGACCAGGTAAAGCCCTTCTCGCCTTTGAGTTTATTGCTGCAGGATGCAAACATATCTGTAGAATTTTCAACTGTATCTGTAGTAAATGCAGACGAAACATAGATTGCTTCAAGATTAATATTACCAAAAAACATCTGAGACATATTTATAACAGCCGAAGTATCAAAGACAGATATTTCAATTATCTGCATAGACTGGCCCATGCTCTTAAACATGCTGTTTGAATCTGGCCTCATCTTAAGTCTCTTTGTGCCGTTGGTGTAGCCGTCTGCAAAATACTTAATACTGTGTTCAGCAGAATCATACCATACAGGTACACTTGTTCCTGTATCAAGATATTGACTGATTGTTATTGAATCATCAGGAGCTGTCAGGCTTGCAACTATTTTTTCTGGATTTGATGTCTGCCAGGTATTGAGAGCTGTATTAAAATCAGGTCCTTCCTTAAGTTCAATTGTAAATAACGCATAATATTTTAAAGGTCCGCTGCTTCCCGCCGGAATTGAAGTTTTAACACTTCCTGTAAAAGACGGATTATCATACCAGCCTTCAAAAATAAAACCTGCTTTTTGAAGAGCCGGAAGAGCAATTTCTCCAGAATGCATTGAGTAGTTCTGCTGCAGGGTACCAGAAACAGGACTTCCACCATCTGAATAATATGTAATTGTATATAGATTATTAAGGTCTATTGTACGGGTAGCAGAACTTATAAAGCCGTTTCTGATTCTTATTAATTCATAATAGGTGTTAAGAAGAATTGTTTTTGATGAATCGCCATAGAATTTTATTTCAATAAAATATGTTCCATCTTCAAGTCTTTCTGAAGAATCATGTAGATCTCTTGTATATTGAACATAATGATTTCCACTTGTTCCTTGAATTGCAAGATCTTCTGAAGGGGTAATTACATTACCAGAATATTCATTTATTAGAGAAAGTTCTGCAATTGCTGCTTCCTGAGGGAAAGAGATTTTCAGGTCTAAGCCGCCATAAGAAGCATCTGTATAAAGAGTAAAAGCAACAGGACTGATCTGGGCAAAATAGATTTCTGCATACTTAGTATCCTGGAAAGTACAACCGTTACAGGTAGCAGTCAGTTTAAAATAACCGGAACAAGGTTCAAGAGCAACATTTTTGATTTTTGAAGCATTTGCCCAGTTTGCAATTTCTTCGTATTCTGTTTCTCCATCATAGAGAACGCTCAAATGAATATCTGTAAGATTTGAGGTTGAAAGATCTGGTAATACCGTTCTTGATTTCAACTGATCTTTTAAAACTATTTTAAGATATCCTACAGAGGCTTTATTTTCTTTCTGTTTGCTAAATGAGTTTTCACAGGCAGTAAAGGTAAAGGCTGTAAGTACAAGTAAGGCAAGAGAAAGTTTTTTGATGATTGATTTAATCTTTATATTCTTCATACTTCTCTCCGCCTATTCCTTTGAAATCTTTCCGTAGTATGAATACCAGTTTCCGTATGAGTCATTTGCCTTTAAGTAAAGATCATGGATTCCAACATAAAGTGAACTTGTATCAACTTCAAGAATATTACCGGTTGAAGATTGTGTACTTCCATCAAGAGTCCACTGATAACTTTCATAACCTGGGTCTGCAGTAAAGATATAAGTAGAACTACTCTGAGTTACTGTTACAGAAATATCCTGTTCAGGATCTGCATAGAAGGAAATGCTTGCATCAAAATTTCCTGTAGTTGAACCACCTTCGGTGAATTGTGCAAAAATTCTGATTTCTGTATTTAAGCCAAAATTTTCTTCATTTAATATCGTCGAAAAATCATAGAGCTTATATTCATAATCCTGTGTAATATAATTCCATTCTCTGATATACCAGTCTTCAAAAGTGTAGCCTGGACGAACAGGATCTGTTGCAGGTCTTGGAATTGCTGTATTGTAATCAATTAATAATGGTAAATCTACATAACACCAAGGCTGATATGTAATTCCAGAAGGATCAGTTTCTTCCCATACAAAATAAACTTCATATTGTTTAGCACCCCATATAGCATATAAAGTAATATCTGAATTTAATAAATAGTATTGAGATACTTCATCTTCATTATAGCCCCATTTATTATACTTAGGTTTAGTTGATGATGCGGAAAAATCATATCCCTTAATTTCATAGCCTGTCTTATTCCAGTCGTAATAAATAAAATCCCAACCATTATCAACATAGAAACGTCCAATACAAGCATGGGCTCCTTTACCATAATGAACCTGTCTTGTTCTGTTCTCAACAATGCCTGGAATGTTGCAATTTTCTTTATATGTTATTGTAACTACATCTGTAGACCAAACAGCATACAAATCCATATCTTTTGTCAGGTTTGATATATTATCAGAATAATAATAATCTGGTGTAGTTGCAGAAGCTGATTCTGCCCAACCGACAAAACCGTAACCGCTGCGTTCTCCAAAGAAACAATCATCTATAAAGAAGAATGTATCAACATCATTAGTATAGACGTTAGTTCTATTTTTACCATCATTACTATGGTACGTTACGGTAATCTGTTCTACCCACTTTGCATAAAGGGTAATATTACCCGTTACCGGCAAGGTATAATCAAACAACTCTGTACAATTTTCATCTAAATACCAGTCACGGAAGGCAAACTTTGGCTTAGTTAAATTCTGGTTCCATTTGTTATAATCATCAAAAGGAATTGTATAACCTTCCGGCAAAACGTAAGGTTCAAGCTGAACATCACAATCTGTAACAAAGGTAATTGTGCATTTCTTTTTCCAGACTGCATAAAGATAGGCTGGTTCAGGACTCACATTAATAGAAGAAATGTAATCTCTTTCATTCAGGTAATAATTTGAAGGCATTTCTGTAGAATCAGTATTTGGATTTTTAAGATACTGCCAGCCGACAATCATAGTTTCTTCATGAAAGAATTCCGGGAAATCTTTTGAAGAAACTGTTTTTCCGATTATGTAGGTTTTATCGATATGCTGGGAAGATTCATCATCATATTCAAAAAAGGAAAAGCTTGTTCCAATATCATCTGAAATGATTTCTTTCAGCTTTTCATTAAAAAGAAGATTATCACAGGCAGTGAAGAAACTTATTATAAGGCAAAGGAGAAGAAATAAGGTAATATGGATTTTTGATTTGTTTTTGCTGATTGAAAAATCTTTCATTCTTCTACCTCCTTGTTTAGAATCTTAATCCCAGACTTACATAGGGCGATAGAAGTCCCATATTCATATCCGGAATAAACAGATGATTGTAATCTGCACCTAATTCTATAGTAATAAGGCGTGTAGGAACAAAAACTAAAGAAAGACCTCCGCCCACAGTTATAAAGCCGAAGTTTCTTATTGTATCTTTTTTATTATCATCTGTATCATCGTAATAGTCAAGATTTTCATTTACCAGCACAATTCCTGCTCCGGCCTTAATCTGTAACCAGCTCTTTTCAGTTTTCAACTTAAACCTTAGCGCAAGATTTTCCTGAAGGAAGAGCATAGACAAATTCAAATTATAATATTGATTTGAAGAATTGAATCTTGTTGCCATTGCATCAAACTCCATTCCAAAACGAAGAATGTTGTTATGGAATGGAAGATATGAGAATTTTCCGTTGAGATTTGGATTAAGCAGGGAAGGTGTCATATAATCACTAAAGAAATCGCCGTCATATAAAATAAAAGAAAGACCGGCTCCGGCTGCAAGGCCAAACTTGCGGTCGTAATTTTCCCAGGCTTTTCTGCGTTCTTCTTTTTTCTGCTTTTTAAGTTCTTCTTCCTCTTCCGCTTTTTCCTGGGCAAGTCTTTCTGCTTCTGCCCTCTCCTCTTCTTCGCGTTTGAGTCTTTCTGCTTCAAGACGTTCAGCTTCTTCCTGAGCAGCGATTTCTGCTGCTATACGCTGTCGTTCTGCTTCTTCGCAGGCAAGGCGCTCTCTTTCTTCCTGCTCAGCTTTCTCCAGAGCAAGCCGTCTTTCCTCTTCTGCTTTTTCTCTAGCCAGGCGTTCTTCTTCTTCCGCCTTTTCTCTTGCGAGGCGTTCTTCTTCAAGCCTCTTTTGTTCTTCGAGTTCTCGGGCTTTTCTTTCCGCTTCTTCTTTTGCAAGGCGCTCTTTTTCCGCCTTTTCTTTTGCAATGCGTTCTGCCTCAAGTCGCTCTCTTTCAGCCTTTTCCGCCGCAATTCTTTCCTGCTCCGCCTTTTCACGTGCAATTCTCGCCTGCTCTTCCTTCTGGCTTATAACTTCAAAATCCTGCCAGACAGTTGAAACAGATTCACGGCCAAGAAGGTCGTAGGCTGTAATGCGGCACTTGTATTTTCCGTGAGTAAGGGAAAGTTCAACAAAATTATCTTGCGTAGTAATTGTCTGAATAATTTTTCCAGAGCTGTCTTTAATTTCTACTTTATATTCTAAAACGTTAGGGTCGGAACTCCACGAAAGCTTTTGAGTAAAGGTCTGAGCAAAAAGTTTGCTTCCTGCAGCTGCCAGTATCAGACAAAGTAAAATAATGAGACGTTTGAACTTGGTAGAAGAAAAAATATTACTCACTATATAACCTGCCAGGCTTTTCTGTTTGTATCTGTTTTGGACTTTCAAACTTGATTGTAAAGTTTGCCTTTGTCGGTTCTGAACGGCGTTCTTCAAATCCGTCTTTTGCAAAGCCGTATGCGGTTACATACCATTCAAACTCACCGACATCAAGACTTGAAAGTTTTTTAAAGCGAACCTTTGTTCCTTTTATATTTTTTTCTGAATAAACCGGAACAAGATTTCCGTTTCGCTCTTTTCTATACAAGATAAAGCTGTATTCAGTTGCTTCCGGTACAGCCTTCCATTCAAAAGAAATTGTACGATTTTTGCGAAGATATTTTGCATCCATTACAAAAGCCTTTGAAGGGTTCTGGAGATTTGGTGAAGCAAGCTGAATAACCGGAGTGATTGTAAAACTTCTTGGTTCAGTATTAAGAGGAATACCATCTTTTGAATTTGCAATAATCTGCCAGGTGTAAGAACCTGTAGTAAGTCTTTCAAGAGAAAGAGAACTCTTAGTAACCTTTGTTCTTTCTACTACTTTGAGAGTACCGTCATTCTGCCGCTTTTTTAATACAAGCTCAGCATTAACCGGAGCATCACTTCCGTTTTTCCAGGTAAAGTTCACAGGATTTCTGAGAGCTCCAAGACCATCAATCTTCTGGTTATTTGCAGGAGTAAGGGCAACAAGAGGAGTTGGCGTTCTTACAGAAAAATCAATTGTTTCAACGGGACCTGTTCGCAATGCAGAAATTTCTGTCTGCTGAGCAACAGCCTGGATTCTTAAGGTATAATTATCATCCGGTAAATCAAAACTTGCAGAAGAACCGGAAGCTTCCGGATTTTCTGCAACAAGTTTATTATCAGAATCAAATATTCTTACATTATAATAATCAGCTCCAGAAACCGGAGTCCATTTGAGAACTACAGGACTAGCGGGAGCAATAACAACTTCTGTCTTCTCTTCTATGTTTCGAACTTCAGGTGCAGTAAGTTCTTTCTGCACTACAATATGATGAGGCTGAGTAAAATCAGTAGAGCCGTCTATATCAGGAGTTCCGACTCGCCAATACCAGTCTCCGTAAGTAAGCTTTGAATTTTCATAACTGTTTCCGCTGACTTTTTCTTCAACCTTTACGTCTGAGAAATCCTGTGTTTTTGAGAATTGAATAACGGCTTCTTTTCCCTTTGCTTCATCAGAAGGTTTCCATACAAATTGTGTAGAAGAAAGCTTTGGCTGTTCTGTGCTGAATTCTTCTGGAGGATACAAAAGCCTGGTAGGCACATTATGATACTTTGAAACAGTAAAGCTGCGTATCTGAGACTGTGGATTTAAGTCATCAACTTCTGAGGAATTACGAATGACCTTCCAGTAGTAAGTACTATGCTCTTCTTCAGGGGCTGCAAGTTTAACAGAAGCTTTAAGAGCTGCTGTCTTTTTTCTGTATAAAATATCAGAGAAATCTTCGTTAGCCGAAACTATCAGTTCGTAATTCGCCTTTATTTCTGAATTCCAGATAAAGCTTAAATCAAGGGTATCCTTATAAAATATTTCTGCATCTGAAAGAGGTACTGCAAGAGACGGCGGATTGATAGCTTCATTTTTTTCTATGCGGAAAGAAGCAACAGCAGAAGAGCCTGTATACCCCAGAGAGTTTATTTCATAATATGGAGTAACCTGCCACCACCACTGGCCGCTTCCAAGAGAATCCAGTTGAACAGAAGAGTTTTCTACTGCCATCTGAATTACCGGATTATTCATATCCGGAGTCTGGGAAACTGTTAGCAGATAATTTTTTGCGTAATCGTTTCCATTCCAGCGGAAGTTTACGGAAGGATTTCTGTTTCTGTAACTGAGATTTCCATTTTCTGAAGGAGAAATCAGTTTTACCGGTTCTGCACTTTCTACTGAAATTTTTCCCACGCTGGCTTCTTCAGGCTGCCCTTCCGGATAGATTCTCCAGTAAACAACTCCATCTTTAAGGTCAAGAATAGAATCGGAAACATTATTTACAGTTTTTTCTTCTTTGATATCAGAGAAATCTTTTTTTGTTGATGTCTGAATTACAACGGGTTTTGATTTATCTTTTTTCTTCCATTCGATTTTTACAGGAACTGTGTCACCTTCAACATTAAGAACCCTAAGCTCCTGAGGAATTGAAGTAACGGTAACAGGCTTTTTACTGATTTCACCGGAGGCCTTAACGCTTACTGCTTCACCTGCTTCAAGCGTTTCTTCTTTTCCTGTGTTTGCCGTAATCTGAGCAGAACCGTTTTTTACTTCTACAGTTCTAGCCCCATTTGATTTACCGCCTGTCTTTGCCGCAAGACTTGTTCCGCCGCCTGCAGAAATTTTTGATCCGTCATCCAGCTTAAGACTTACTTTAGATTTTTCAGCAGAGGCAAGCTGCAGGTTACCGTTTCCTACATCAATCTGAATTCCTTCATTTTCGGAATAGTACACCTGAATCATTGTGTTTTCATAAATATCAACTTCAGATCCGTCGTTAAAAGTTATGACAGCTTCTGCAAGTTCTGCTGTACGGATAAGATCTCCGTTGTAAAGAGGAGTTGCTTTATCAATTCTTTCCCATACAACACGGTCTTCGTATTTGCGCTGGGCGATACGATTCTTGAATGTGATTGTTGCGATTTTTTCTTTATCAGTACGTCTTGATGAAGAGTTTAAGTCTTTCCAGAAGCTGTAGCCAAAGTGCCCTGCAATGGAAAGACAAAGAACAACCATAAAAACATCAAGAACCGGCGACTTGAATTTTGTTTTCTTCCGCATCCAGATTTACCTTTCCAAAATCAGGCTCAGCAATACCAAGCAGTTTTCTCATTTCTGAAAGTGTCTTAGGACCTTTTGGACCTACGGCACGTTCACAATCTTTATCAAGCTTAAAATCTTTATCAAAGCTGAAGAACTTTTTTATATCAAATCCAGGCATATTAACAACACCAAAGAAGTGCTGCTTCCCCTTACCTTTTACTTCGAAGTCTACAGGAATCTGTTCTACAATAAGCTCGCAAGGTTTATTTTCCGGCTTGATTGTAAAATTGTTTTCCTTGCATTTTATAAAATCATATTTAAGAATATCGTATGTATCCTGAGTAATAAGAGTGTCTGTACCACAAGGCTTGTTTGAAGCTTCTGTACGGCTGGCAAAGTTTACAGCATCTCCAATTGATGTATATTCCATTTTGTCAAAAGAGCCCATAAAGCCTACTGTTGCACGACCTGAGTTTAGACCGGCACCAATTCTGATGTGTGGCTTGTACTTTGCAAGAGGCTCTTTTTCATGGGCCTTAGTAAAGGCTTCTGCTTCCTTGTTATAAAGCATGAGGGAATAGCGCATTGCCATACAACAAGTGATTGCGGCAAGGGCGTCGTGGCGGACGTAAGCGTCGTGATGCTTTTTAGCCTTGAGGTATTCTTTACTACCTTTCGGTAGTTGTTCCCAGTCAAGACTTTCGTTACGAAGTACACCCCAGGCTGCCATGATGGCATCACCTTCAAACTTATCTACAGTTCCGCCGGTACGTGTTATACAGGAAACCATGCGGCTCATGTAGTCGTTCAAAAAGCTGATGATTTCTGCAGCAGACTTCTCGCCAAAACGGTTTTTAAAGCCGTCGGAAATTGCGGTAAAGCCCCGGATATCGCTGAAGAAAATTGTGATGTCTTTAAGGTGAGGCTCAAAATCAATTTCCTTTTTGATGATAGCCTGAGTTACACCCTTGTTTGTAAGTTTGGTAAATGTATTTAAGATTTCGCGTTCGTGCTTTGTAGAATTTGCAAGTACACCAATTTCGTCTTTATGAGTTTTTTTGATTTCGCTAAAGAGCTCTGTATTAAAGTTACCCTGGTTGATTTCGTTTACAATTGCAGTAAGTACTTTAAGAGGACGACTGAGCGATTTTGAGAAAAAGTAAATTATGAGAATTGAAAGCGAAAGAATGATTGCAGAAATATAAAGGTTTCTGCGGGTTGTTTTTCTTACACCTTCAAGAATGATTGCAGTCTGTACTGTTGTTATTACGGCACAGTCACCAAAGGAAAGTTTTCTGAAGGCACCAATGTATTCAACTTTGTCTTTTGTTGTATAGGTTATCTGCGAGTTGTTGGCAGGACTTTCCTGCATTGCACGCACGATAGGATTTGAACTTTCATCTGCAGCAGCCCGCATAAGGGAATTGTCGCTGTGAGCAAGAACTGTACCGTCCTTGTTTACAAAGAAGGACTGGTTTACGCTGCCCGAAGAAAAGCTTTCACTTAATTCTTCTGCCGAATAAAGAAAGGCAACCACGTCCCCTTCTGCCGGGTAGAAAAACGAAAGTACCGGAACATTAAAAAAGGGAGATGCGTTCTGAAGTTCTATATAACCGTTTTGTGCCTTTTTGATGAGGCTTTCTTCCTGGAGAAAATAGTTGAGTGCGGAATCTGCTTCAAGCTCGTGGGAAATCATGTAGGTTGAATTCACAAAAAGCCTGCTGGACTCAGGAAGGTAAACCGCCACGATGGATTTGTTGCGGGCAAAGAAAAGATTTTCCATCTGTTTGATTTCGGTGGTGTTGGTGCCGGCTGTATTCAGCAAGTCAATAAACATGGCAACAGAGGACAGAGCCGAAGTGATACGGTTTTCTGTATCGGATGCGGTGCGGCTGTTAATGGTCAGATTATTTTCTTCGGCGTTGTTGCGGACGTCGGCAGTTACGAAGTATGAAACTGCATAGGTTACTCCGCCAAGGGCAACCATAACTATCATGGAAATAATTGCAATGAGTTTTACACCAATCGGATGTCTTACTCTCTCTGACTGACTGGCGAGGGTACGGGAAGTTTTCTCTTTCACTTTGTTACTGTCCATAAGAATATTATCGGTATAGTATAGCATATATAGTAGATTCTTACAAATATTAACAATTTTTTAAGAAAATCGTGGTTCTTCAGGTCATTCTCTCCCGTGGAAAAGGTTCTTAGCCAACGGGGGTTGGTGGTAAAGCTAAAAATTGCTTTCGCAATTTTCTTAACGCTTTGCTATAGAACACCGGCCACCAGTGGCCTTACACATGTTGTCTTCACCCTTTTTGCACTCCGAAGATATTACTGCATCACCGAAATCCAAGAATTGATCTCTGCTATAATATGCCGATAGTCTTCTTCGTTTTGCTGGGAAAAGGAGATTATCTCGCTGCCGGGGATGTCTCTTATGTATGTGTATTGTTTTTTGGCGTATTTGGTGCTGTGGTGTTTTATGGATTCTTTGATTTCTTCGAGCTGGCTGATGTCGTAGAGACTGCCATCTTCTTTAAACCATTCGGAATAGCCTATGGCTTTCATGCCGGGGGTTTCTTTAGTGTAGCCTTTTTCTATGAGGGAGCGGACTTCTTTTTCAAGGCCGGATTCAAACATCAGGTCTACGCGCTGGCGGATTCTTTCATAAAGCTGATCTCTTGGCGGCTGGAGGACAAGGAACTTAAAATCAAATTTACTGCGCAGATGGCCTTGACCTTCTGTCTGAAAATCTGAACGCTTTTTGCCGCTCAGGTAATATACTTCTAAGGCACGGCAGATTCTGTAGGCGTCATTCGGATGAATTTTTTGAGCACTTTGTGGGTCTATTTTTGTTAACTCTTCATAAAGAGTCTGATTTCCTTCTTTTGCAATTCTTTCTTTCAGTTGATTTCGAAGTTTTTCATCTGAAACTGGAGTTGGGGCTATGCCGTATAAAAAGCTTCTGATATAAAAGCCTGTTCCACCTACAACTACAGGAAGATGACCTCGGGCAGCAATTTCCTGGCAAGCTTTATCTGCACTGTTTACAAAATCAGACACATTATACTGCTGGTCTGGAGTAAGAAGATTTATAAGATGATGAGGGATTTCTTTCTGCAGATCTTCATCAGGCTTTGCGGTACCTATATCCATTTCCTTATAGATTGCCTGAGAATCTGCACTTATGATTTCTGCGTTTAAAATAAAATGACTGCCCTGAGGTGAAAATAAATCCCTCGTTAAGGCAGTCTTTCCCGAAGCTGTGGGCGCAAAAATTACTAAAACCTTAGTCTTTATGCTCAATACGGTAAGTTACTCTTTTAGTAAAAAGCTGTTTTGCAGCTGCACAAACAACTTTGTCCTGGTTTGCAGCAATTTCAGGATCATTTACTTTTGCCATCTGATATGCACGAAGACTTGCTGCAACAGTTATTTCATAAATATTGCCATCGAATTCTACAAGCTGTTCCAAAGGAAATACCATCTATACTACCCCTCAAAGATAATAGATTATTTTAACAATTATATGACTTAATGTCAATTATTTGTCATTGTCGGGCTTGACCTGACAATCCAGATTGCCCGGTCAAGCCGGGCAATGACACTTTTATGCTGAATATATAATATTCCTTGCTTTTCTTGCCGCACTGGTCGTGCCTGAATCACAGCGCTGCATAGTCATTACTATTGAGAGACCGTTTTCCCGGTCTACAGACACGTATGGCCCCAGCCAGCCGTCCCAGCCGAACTCGCCTTTGCTTGTGAATACGTTGCAGGCTCCCGGATTTGCTGCTACGCGCAGGAGATTACAATATGTATAACCTGCCAGATGAGGCATTTTGATGTCGAAAGTCTGCTGTACAGATGGCATAAGGCGGGAATCGCTCAGGCGGCGGACTGTATTTTCGCTGAGAATGCGGCGGCCGTCCAACTGGCCTCCATTTGTCAGCATAAGGGCAAACTTCATATAATCATCAACTGTAGAACAAAGTCCTGCACCACCGCTTTCAAAGGCCGGCTTATGATTCATTTTATCCTGAATACCCAGATTACAACTTGTAAAGAGCTCTAAATGACGGCCTCCAGGATTTTTCTTGTCACTCCAGTCTTCTACCGAGCGGTAAACCTTTGCAAGGCGGCTTTGTTTTGAATCAGGTACATAAAAATCAGTGTCATTCATGGCAAGAGGCTTAAAAATACGCTCTTTCATAAAATCACCAAGACTGGTGCCGGCAACTTCTTCTATTACTGCTCCAAGAATATCAGCTGAATAGCCGTAATTGTATTCTGTTCCCGGCTCAAAGTTCAGTGGAATCTGGGCTATGCGGCGGGCAAAGTCTCTTGTGGTAATCTGATTTTTACCGCCCTCTTTTTCGTCTTCATTAAGATCGTTTATAAGATCTGATGTAAGATGTTCTCCATAAAAAGAGCCTTCTCCCCAGGCGCCGTAGCCATAGCCGCTTGTCATATTCAAAAGGTCCTGAATGAGAATCGGGCGGCTGGCAGGTTTTGGATTTCCCTTGCGTCCACGGTCTTTGCAGACTTTTACGTCTTTGAACTCAGGAAGGTATCGGTATAGTTCAGCCGCGAAGTCAAGCTTCCCCTCTTCCATCAAAATCATGGCGGCAACCGCTGTTACAGGCTTACTCATCGAATAAAGGCGGGCTATTGTATCACGCTGATATAGCTGCTTATTTTCTACATCGGCAAGGCCTGACTGCCAGTAACCAATTTCGTGACCATCTTTACAAACAAGCAGATTAAGACCTGCTGCCTCTTTTTTTGCGGTAAAATCATCTAAAACGTTTTGAATATTTCCAAGTTTTTCTAAATCCATAAGTATATTTTATTGCATATATCTGAAAAATTAAATACAGATTTATTCCTAACAAAGGCGTAAATATTTCAACTTTATTCAATAAATTTCTTAATTGTATAAAAGAGTGATATGGAATATAATCAAACTATAAAATTAGTTAAAGGTTTTACTAAAATATAAAAGGAAGAAAAAATGGGAAACAAAGAACTTATCGAAAGCGGCTCTGCCGTTCTTGGAATTGAATTTGGTTCAACACGTATTAAGGCCGTGCTGATTAACGAAAAATATGAGCCTATTGCAGGCGGTTCATATACCTGGGAAAACACCCTGGATAACGGAATCTGGACCTACCCTTTAAGCCAGATTCACGAAGGCCTTCAGACCTGTTACGCAGACCTTAAAAAGTACGTTCAGGAAAAATACGGCGTAAAGCTTACAAAGTTCCGTACCGGCGGTATTTCTGCCATGATGCACGGCTATCTTGCTTTTGATAAGGAAGAAAATCTTCTTGTTCCATTCAGAACCTGGCGCAATACAATTACAGGACAGGCTTCAAAAGAGCTTTCTGATCTATTCAACTTCCCTGTTCCAGAGCGCTGGTCTGTTTCTCACCTTTATCAGGCTATTTTGAATAAAGAGCCTCATATTTCTAAGATTGAAACTGTTTATACACTCGCAGGCTATATTCACTATATGCTTACAGGCAAGAAGGTGCTTGGTGTCGGCGATGCAAGCGGTATGTTCCCTGTAAAATACGAAGCTGGTAAAGCTGATTATAATCCTGATTTCAAAGCTAAGTTTGAAGCACTGGACGGAGTAAAGGCTCTTGGTCTTAAGCTTGATTCTGTATTCCCTAAGGTTTTGATGGCTGGAGAAACTGCAGGTACTTTGACTGAAAAAGGTGCTAAATTCCTTGACCCAAGTGGAGACTTGCAGGCTGGTATTCCTTTCTGCCCTCCAGAAGGTGATGCAGGAACTGGTATGGCCGCAACTAACTCTGTTGCCGCAAAGACAGGTAACATTTCTGCCGGAACTTCTGTATTCAGCATGGTAGTTCTCGAAAAGGATTTGAAAAAGGCTTACCCTGGAATCATCGATATTGTAACTACACCGGCTGGACTTCCTGTTGCAATGGTTCACGCAAATAACTGTACAGGCGAGCACAACTACTGGATGGATCTTTTCTATGAAGTAGCAACTTTGATGTGTGGTGCAGAAAATACTCCAAAGATTGGTAAGTTCTTTGATAATTTGATTGGTAAATCCCTTGAAGCTGATAAGGACTGTGGCGGCTTGCTTGCCTACAACTATCTTTCTGGCGAAACAATCACCGGCTTTAATTCCGGACGCCCGCTCTTTGTACGCGCAGAAAACGCTAAGTTTAATGTTGCAAACTTTATGCGTGTTCAGATGTTTGCTTCTCTTGGTGCCCTTCGTGCAGGTATGAATATTCTTTATGATGAAGAAAAGGTTCCAGTAGAAAGCATGACTGGTGCCGGCGGATACTTTAAGACTGAAGCTGGGCTCAAGTACATGGCTGCCGCTATGAAAACTAGCGTTAGCGCTATGGAAACTGCCGGTGAAGGCGGACCTTGGGGTATGGCACTGCTGGCAGCATTTATGGCAGAAGGCAAGAAAGACCTCGGCAACTTCCTCAACAAAGAAGTATTCGGTAACTGCAAGAAGACTACATCTGCTCCAGAGGCAGAGCTTGTTGAAAGTTTCAACATTTATTTTGAGAGATATATGAAAGGCCTGGCAATTGAAAAGGCCGCTGTGGAGGCACTCTAATGACTTTTGAGACATTACGAAACGAAGCTTACGAAGCCAATATGAAAATTCCTGAGAACCACCTGGCTCTCTATACTTGGGGAAACGTTTCTGCTTTTGATAAAGACAAGGGCGTTTTTGCAATTAAACCATCTGGAGTTCCTTATCCAGAGCTTACTCCTGAATCAATGGTTATTATTGATTTAGACGGCAAAAAGGTAGACGGTTCTATGAATCCTTCAAGCGACACCCCTACTCATGCAGTACTCTACAAAGAGTTTGCAATGAATCAAGGAGGAGACGTTGGAGGAATCATCCACACTCACTCTACCTGCGCTGTTGCATGGGCTCAGGCTGTACGTTCAGTTCCACTTTTTGGAACTACTCACGCTGACCATATACAAAAATCAGTTCCCTGCACTCCATATTTGAGCAAGGAAGCAGTTGAACGCGACTATGAAAAAGAAACTGGTCTTCTGATTGTAAAGCACTTTGCAGAACTGGGACTTAATCCAAGTGAAGTAAATATGGTGCTCTGCGGTGGACACGGTCCTTTTGCCTGGGGTAAGAATGCGGACAAGGCAGTTTATAACGGAACTGTTCTTGAGGAAATCTGCCGCATGGCTATGTATACATTACAGATTCGCCCGGATGCGACTGAGCTTCCTGATTATATTGTAAACAAACACTATATGCGTAAGCATGGTCCTAACGCATATTACGGCCAGGGAAATAAATAATTAAAAAGAATCTTGCTTCCGGTCGTGATCCATAAGTCAAAAACGCGCAATAATGCGCTAGACGTTTTTTGGGGTTTGGAAACTATTGTAATGCCGCTCTCGCGGCATCCCCAAAAAAAGTCTTTTTGCCTTATGTCTCACTCCCTCGCGCAAACTTCCCCGTTTAATCTTTTAATCTCCGTTATCATATTTATTTCCCTCCTACAACTGTGTTATAATTAAAACAATGAACCGCTCTACTTCTACATCTGCAATAGTCTTATCTTTACGACCTCTTGGGGAAAACAATTCCAGTGTTACTCTGCTTACTCCAGAGGCCGGTATTGTTTATGCGGTTCTCTATGGCGGGCCTAAGAGTCGCTTGAGGTCGCTGGTGGCACAGTGGAACTCCGGGAAAATCTGGCTTTATGAAAATCCGGAGAAAAATCAGAATAAAATAAGTGACTTTGAAGTTACTAACTACCACGCTTCTTTCAGCCAGAATCTTTTTAAATCCTACGCCGCTTCCCTGGCTGCTGAGCTTGCTATAAAAACCCGCTGTGGTGGAAGTTCGGAACAGTGTTACAGGCTTGTTTCAGGCTTTCTGGACGGAATGGAGCTTTGTGATGAAGAACAGAGCCGGCTTGGGCTTCTGCGATTTTTGTGGCGCTATCTGGAACTTTTAGGAATTCAGCCTAATTCTCATGCCTGCTCCTCTTGTGGCAAAACTTTTTTGGACTCACAGTTTGCACCAAATGCCATTTCATACTATAATGGTATGGAAAACAGTTTTATCTGTCCGGCCTGCGGTGAATCGGGAGGAAGCAGCCAGAGAGAAAATTTAATAAACGTGCACTTTAATGCCGTTCAGTATCTTTCCGCTCTTACAGTTCTTTCCCCTTCTGATGCAAGAAAACTCTCCATAGATGAAGAAGTTTACGGACAAATCCGTCAGCTGATTTTCTTTTTGATTGAAAACAGCATTGAACAGAAATTGAACTCGATCGAAACTGGGATGGGGATTTTGTGAGAGGCGAAGCTTCAAATACAGATATTTCAAAATGGGTAAAGAAGCCCGTTACAAAGCAGCAGATTGAGCCGCTTTGCAATTTATATAACATCACACCACTACTCGCCTCTATTTTTGTGCGCAGGGGGCTTACTCAAGGTCAGGATCTGCTTTATTATCTTCAGGATGATTTACGATTCCAGCATAATCCCTTTTATTTTTCCGGAATGGAAGATGCTGTTGAACGAATCTTGCAGGCAAAAGAAGAAGGCGAAAAAGTTTTAATTTTTGGTGACAGCGACGTAGATGGAGTAAGCAGTACTGCAATTCTTTATGAACAGCTTGTCCGCATGGGACTGGATGTTCAGTGGCGGCTTCCTCAGGAAGATGACGGCTACGGACTTAATCTGCAGGCAATTGATGATTTTGCAGCTCAAGATGGAACTCTTATAATTACCGTAGACTGTGGTATTTCCAACAACGATGAAATAGCTCATGCGAATGATCTTGGAATTGAAGTAATTGTTACGGACCATCATAATCCGCCGGAAAATCTGCCTGAAGCAATTATATTTCTTGACCCCAAACTTGAAGATTCAAACTATCCTTTTGACGGAATCTCCGGAGCAGCAGTTGCCTATAAACTAGCAAGTGCCCTTCGTTTTGCAGACACAGATTTTTACGGAGCAGAAATCTGCCTTCTTGAACTTAAAGAAAATCAGGAAGAAAATTGTTTTTATGCAGACTGTCTGAAAATAAAAAATCTTGTAAAAATCAAAGAACTTCATGAAAAAATAATTCCGGGCCAGACTTCTATTTATGATCTTAAGCTCCCCTATTTTTTACAGGGACAGTTGATTTATTCCTGGGATTCACGCACTACACTTACTCTGCTCAGCCAGCTTTTTGGCCGTGGAATTGAATTTAATATCAATGACTTGAGAAATGAAGTTTCAAAAGTAATTCCTTCTGTTGGAAATAAAAGTTCTGCACAAATCAAAGCCCTTTCTCAAATTGCAAAATACAATGAAGATTCCAGCGAACTTAGCAGCATTTATAATCTTTATGTTACATATTGTAAAAAGCTTATTGCGCAGAAAAAGCCGGGACAAATTGCAGATGAACAAAAAGACCTGCAGCTGGTTGCTCTTGCAGCCCTTGCCGACATTATGCCGATGAAAAATGAAAACCGCATTTTTGTCAGAAGCGGCATTACTTCAATCAAAAAAAATCATCCGCGGGCAGGACTTGCAGAACTCTTTAATAAACTCAATATTAACATAGACGCCCTCACTTCAACAGATCTTTCCTGGACAGTAATCCCGGCCCTTAATGCTGCCGGCCGTATGGGAAAAGCTGAACTTTCCCTTAAGCTTTTAATTTCTGAAAACGCAAAAGAAAGAGAACAGCTTGCCGCCACAATTCATGAATTAAATGAAAAAAGAAAGGACCTGGTTTCAGAGGCCTGCTATAAGGTACACGACAAGGCTCAGGAAAGTCTTGCTCTTCATTCAGAAAAACTTTGCATTTGTGTGGATCAGTGCATAAACAAGGGAGTTACAGGAATTGTTGCTACCCGTCTTATGCAGGATTTTAACGTTCCAACAATCGCAATTACTTTTGAAAACGAGATCTGTACTGGTTCTATGAGAAGCTGCCGCGGCTTTGTTGTAACTAACTTTCTTGACAGTCTTGGTGATATTTATATCAATCATGGCGGACATAATTTTGCAGCGGGCTTCAGCTTTTATAAAGAAAAACTCGATCTCTTTTTAACTAAGGTAAAGGAGTCGGCAGGAAGCATAGTTCTTGAAGACCAGTCTTCTGATATTTTTGTTGATGCAGAAATTCCTCCTGAACATCTGACACCGGAAAACTTCAGCCTTATAGACACCTTTGAACCTGCCGGGGCAGAAAGCCCTGAACTTATTCTTATGACCAGGGGAATCAAAGTAGTTGACCTTGCGGTTCTTGGTAAAAAAGAGCCAAGACATCTTAAACTTCTTTTTGAAGCCGGAAACTACAAGATTCCTGCTATGTTCTGGGGTCAGGCCGAACGCTTAAGAAAAGATATCTCCATTGGAAAAAAGTATGATATACTTTATAACATGAGCCGAAATTATTATAACGGTACAAAAACAAACCAATTGATTATTAAGGAATTAGTGCCTTCTACAGGAGAATAACATGAAAAAATTTCTGATTGCCCTTCTTTGTTTCTGCCAGTTCAGTTTGATTTTTGCAGCAAGTGCAAAATATGAATCTGAAAATTACAATCTTAATATCAGATATAATGATGTTATTACTCCGGGTGACGCAGTTTTTGTAAGGATGAATATCTCGGTTCCCAAAAATCATAAAAAATCAAAAACAGAACCGGAGAAAAAAGCTACCCTTCAGCTCTTGCAGGAAAAGAAGGTTATTGAATCTGCTCCATTTTATTTTCTGAAAAATAAAAAAACAAATTACACTGAAATGCTCTGCGGCATTCCGGTTTCACTCTGGCTTAAGGAAGGAAACTACAGTCTTAAGGTTATTTATGCTGATTCTGATACTGATGTAAAAGAATTCATTCTGCCATCCCGCCTTGTTATGAGAACCTTCCCGGAAGAAGTTCTTAAACTTGATGAAAGAAACACAAGCATCAAAACTGATAACAGTCCTGAACGTGCGGCTCAGATTGAAAAATTGAACAATATTCTTTTTACAACAATGCCTTCTGATGTTTATTCGCTTAAGAAATTTACTTCACCAACTGAGTCTCAGCGTTATACTGCTTACTGTGGAGACCGCCGTACTTATGTTTATACAAACGGAAAATCTTCTACTAGCCTCCACTATGGAAATGACTATGGTGTTCCAACTGGAACTGAAGTTCATTCCTGCGCTGCCGGAAAAGTCGTTATGGCTGAAAACCGCATTTCTACCGGCTGGAGTGTAGTTGTTGAACACCTGCCAGGCCTTTACAGTCTCTACTACCACATGAGTGAACTTTCTGTTAGGGAAGGTGATATGGTTTCTCAGGGACAGCTGCTTGGTAAGTCTGGAGCCACAGGTCTTGCAACCGGCCCTCACCTGCACTGGGAAATCCGCTTGAATGGAAGTGCATGCAGACCAGAATTTTTCTTAAACGATTTTGCTTTTGAAGAAGATTAGTCAGGCGAAGCCAACTATAGTTCTTCTACTATGTAATTGCCGCTTTCTGTAAAACTTATAGAATAATAACGGTCGGGGCGGCAGCCGGAAAGGTCTATAGAAAAGCGGGTAACAAGCCCAAAAGAAGGAATGAAATATTTGCCCGTTGCAAAGCTTGCAATACGATATAACTTTTTACGGGCCTTAAGGCTTGAACCATAACCTAATAGCATACACTGGCCGTAGTCATCATAATATTTTTCAAGCAGTGTTCCGTGTGAACGTTCACGCCGCTCTTCAATTATTCTGTTTTTTCCGTAAATGCGGGAAGGAAATACAAAATATTTTCCATTCGAGCCTATTCGGGCAAACTCAACTGCAAGGTAAGCCCCGCTCCAGGAACGTTCAATTACGGCAATTTCATTTCCGTTTGAATCAATTATAGAAAAGGTTCCGCTTACTGTATTTCCATCTGAATCACTTGAAGAACCGTAAATCTTAATCCTCAAAAACTCCTGAGGAATATTTTCAGGTAAAGAAGTAACTGCATCTAAACAGGCAAGCGTAGACCAGCAGGCAAAAACAACATAGATGATTATTACAAGTGTAACTAAAGGAGAAATAAGCTTTATAAGATTATTCTGCTTTTTCAATAACTACCCCAGAAGGGCCAGGAAGGCCTTCTCATCAATAACAGGAATTCCAAGTTTGGCTGCCTTTACGTTTTTAGAAGAACCGCTTGTAGTATCATTTGTAACAAGGTAAGACAAATCCTTTGTAACTGAAGATTTTATCGAGCCGCCGTTTTTCTTTACCAGCTGCTCTGCATCTGCACGTTTCATTGTTACAAGTTCACCTGTAAAGCAGAAAGACTTTCCGGCAAGAAGTCCACTGCCCGCTTGTTCCAACTCTATAGTACCAGACTCAACAAGCTGCCGCATTTCTTCTGCATTTTCAGCAAGACCTTCTACAATTGTGTGAGCCATGATTTCTGCAAAGCCATAAACTGCTGCAATCTGATCTTCGTTTGCAGTAAGAAGTTTTTCAAGGGAATCAAAACCAGCAGCTATTAGTTTTTCTGCAGAAGTTTCACCAATTCCTTCAATATCAAAAGCACCAATAAAAGTGGCAAGTCTCATGCGACGGTGATTTTGAATTGAATTATAAACTTTCTCAGCACCAAGAGATTTTTTATCTGCTTCCATACTTTCTTCGTTTAAGAAATATGGAACAAGGTCTTCTACCTGCAGGCTGTAAATATCAGAAATTGATTTAAGACGTTTGTCATTAAAAAGTGAAGTAATAAGAGTTTCACCAAGATCACGGATATCGGCTACCTGCTGGAATTTTAAAAGCTGATGAAGCACACGCTTACTGCATTCTTTGTTAGGACAGAAGAGCCGGCTGCCCTCATCTACAAGAGGAGTTCCGCATACTTCGCATACTTTAGGGAATTCAACAGGCTTTGTTTCAAGTCCCTTTTCTTCAACAACACTTTCTATTTTTGGAATGATTTCCCCGCGCTTTACAACTACAACGTGGCTTCCAATCTGAACGCCAAGTTTACGCAGAGTATCCGGATTTGCAAGGCTTGCCCTCTGCACTCTGGTTCCGTTTAATTCAACTTCATCAAAAATAGCAACAGGGGTATAGGTTCCGCCGCTGATTGACCACTCAACTTCACGCAAAGTAGTAACAGCTTCTTCCAGACTGAACTTAAAGGCAATCTGACGGTCCGGTCTGTCCCGGCTGGCATCAGCAAGATTGATAACACGCTCTTTTATTACAAGGCCGTCAATGTCATATTCAAGGGCAGCTCTTTCTTCCATAACCTTTGCCCGGTAGGCAATAACACGGTCAGGAGACTGGCAGATTACAAGACGTACTACATTAAAACCGCAGTCCATAAGCCAGCGGATTTTCTCTTCTTCGTTATTAAAATAAGATTTGCCGTCTGTAGACAGAGCATCGTAAACAATAAGCTTAAGGTATTCGCTGCCCTCGCCGTCCTTGCGCTTCATAAGGCCGTTAGCGGCATTACGGCAGTTGGCTTTATCCGGGAAGTGTTTTTTATGAACCTCATGAGTCATAATAACTTCACCTCGGATTCCACCTGTAAATGGCACAAGCTGACCGTCTTTATAAATTGCAGCATTTACGCCACCCATTTTGCGGGCATTGGCGGTTATGTCATCTCCAATCGAACCGTCACCACGGGTAACGGCTCTTTTCAAATATCCGTTTTCATACTGAAGTTCAAGAGACGCTCCATCCAGTTTATATTCTACAAGATAGGCATCGTATTTGTGTTTTTCTGCCCATGCTAAAAACTGTTCGGGGTTTGCAGCCTTTTCCTGGCTGCCCATTGGCATAACATGGTGGATTTTTGCAAAGTTTCCTGAGTCCGCACCAACGCGATGCAGAATCGAGTTAGCCGGGTCTAAGGCTTTTAATTCATCCCAAAGTTTATCAAATTCTGCGTCGCTGATTTCACCTTCACCATCATAGTAAGATTTCTGATAGCGGGTTATGAGGCTTTCAAGTTCTGAGATTCTCTGAGATTCAAACAAGTCCATTATTGAACCTTCTCGAAGTATAACTCAGTAATCTGACGGTCTGCCTTGAGGCCCTTGCGTTCAAACTTTGTCTGGGCACGCCATGGCTGTGGTTCTGCAAAGCCTTCGTATTTGTTTTTCAGGTGCTCTGTCTGATTTAATTCTTCAAGAGCAAATTCAGCGTAATCAATAATATCTGTTACAAAATAAAGGTAGCCGCCTGGAGCCAGCTTCTGGGCAAAAAGATTTGTACGCGGGCGCTGAACCATACGGCGTTTATGATGGCGCTTTTTAGGCCATGGATCCGGGAAGAAAATATGAAAGCCGTTAACAGAATTATCGCCAATCATATATTCCAGAACTTCAAGAGCATCGTATTCAATAATGTAAAGATTTTTCAGTTCGCGTTTTTGAATTTCTGAAAGTACTTTTCCAACACCTGGAGTATGTACTTCAATTCCAAGATAGTTAATGTCCGGATTTGCCTGGGCAAGAGCAATAGTTGCATCTCCCATTCCAAAACCGATTTCAATTACAATAGGATTTGTGTTTCCGAACACATCCACAAAATTCAATTTTTTGTGTTCAAATGGAATACACCATGAAGGAGCAAGCTCGTTATATGCGCGCTCCTGTGCGGCAGTCATACGGCCGGCACGTAATACATAAGTTTTTACTTCCCTGCGTAAACCCGAGGGTGGTACCGCGTCTGCAGTTTCTGCAGAATCAATCTTTTCAACAGTTGTTTTATTGTCCATTCTATATCCTTTATATTTTTCCAGTATTTCTATTTCAGTTTTCTTTATCAGAATTATAATTCATCATTTTCTGCCTGTTCTGGTGAAACAGGTTTTTCAGGTGTAAGACAAATTACACTTCCATCTTTAGTATACCAGATTATCTGATAGCTTACAGCCTCTCTCCAGCGGTTCCAGATATCACGTGTTGTTTTAATCTCTTCTGTTCTGTCACCAAAATAAATCAGAATGTGTTCTTTATCAAAAACAGCAATTTTTTCTATGCCTCGTTTTTGAGTCATTACGTCTGTCAGTGAAGGCAAAAGAACATCATAAAAATCAATATCATATTTTATATCAAGAGTAAGGGTACATTCTTTTTCATCAGCATTAATAAAAGTGATTTCATATGTACCTGTAGGAAGCTTTTCATTTTCCGGAGCAAGAAGATTTGTACAGCCTGTCCACTGCTTACTGTCTGCCTCAAGCATTGTAAGCCCCTGACTTTCCCAGTAATAACCGGTTTCCAGAGAAGTGATCTTAATAGTCTGATAACGTCTTACATCAGAAACAGAGGCTGCAAAAACTGAAAGTCTTGCAGAAGGAAGATCTTTTTCATTTTTATATTCAAAAATAACAGAATAATCTGTACTTTCAACTTCAGGAAGATTTTGCGAACAGGATATAAAAAGTCCTGCAAATGCTGCAAGTAAAAGAGAAATAAGACTGTAGATTCTGGAGTGATGCTGCATATAAAATATCAGAAGTTAAAGTTCAGGTTAATGACTGTAAGGTCTGAAGCAGAGAACTGATTTACCAGAGATTCAAACTTTACATTAACCTTTTTGCAGGCATCATCAAGATAAGAAAGATAGTAGAGACCAAGGTCTGTTCCCTCCTGACCTTCCGGCAGCTCGCGGTAGAAGTCTATGAGGGATTTTTTATTAGTGTTAGAATTCTTGGCAGACTCAATGTTGTCTTTCATTTCCTGGAACTCGTCATCTTTGTTATAAAGAGTAATTGAAAGACGACCCTGTTTACCGATAGAAGTAGAACCACCACCCAGTTTCCATGAAAGGAATACAAGTTCGTGCTTGCGCTGAAGCTCCTGAACAATTTTTGCACGAACCTCAGGGTCAAAAATAAGGGAATCAATATCATCAATTCCATGATACATGGTTTTTGCTTCTTTACGAATGTTTGTATTTTCGTTGTTAAGAGCAAGTTCCATTACCATTACGGAAATGTATTCTGCTACCTTTGATTTGTCCATGTATGAAGAAAGGAGATTGCGGATTGCAACATACATTTCTGCAGCTCCCTCATTCTTGGCAAAGAGAGTAATAATATACCAGTTCATAAGGCCAAGACGGTTCATAAACTTTTCAGACATCAAAAGGTAGATATTTTTTTCTTCTGAAGAATAGTCTTTATTAGACATAATAGACTTCCAGATAGGATCGAGAATCTGGCGTCTTGTATTCTGAATTGTAGCTTCCTTGTTCTGGAGAATTGAACGGAGCTGACGTTCAGACATATTTGTTCTTTCATCAATAAGATGAGAAGGATTTGCACGGTTATGCTTTCTTACACATTCACACTGAATTAAAGCGGCATAAACATCGCGGTCAAACTGCTTATAAAGAAGTGAATATACAATTACTTTTGAAAGATCCATTACTTCCTGGCGGGAAGAAACGAATTCTGACATAGAAATTTCGATTTTAGATATATAATCAAGGAGAATCATGCTCTGAATAGACTGTGGAGAGAACTTATCGAGAGAGATTCCGTATTCTTCAACATTATCTGCCAGGCGGAAGCGCAAGAGTTTTTTATTGTGGCTTATGAAATTTGAAGCACCATCTTCTGTTAATACGACTTTAAGTGGCAGCTCCAAAATGAATTTCTTATCTGATCCCATATACCCTGCTAAATGCAAATCTTTTTTTATTTTTATCTATTATACACGATAGGACTTGCATTGTAAACAATAAAAATTTAAACTGAAAGGGATGAAAACACGGCGATTCATATGCTACATCCTGATTTTTCTTTTCTGCAGCCTTGCCTATGCTCAAAACAAAGAGCCTTCAGGTATAGAATTATGCCGCCAGGTTCATTCCTTTCTAAAAGAAAACAGATTTTCGCCCACGACTCAAAGTCTGGTTATATCAGGTGAAAATACATTTCCTTATAATATTATCGTCACATTTACCCCAGAACAGAACTCTTCTCCAGAAAATTTGCTGCTGGTTTTCTTTCAGGAAGATGTGCTTAAAAACAAAAATATTATTAAAGAAGCCCTTAAACGCATAAAAGAAGCAGATTACCCTTTTACAGTGACGGCACTATTTGCTTACGGAGAAAAGCAGAAGATTCAAAAGGCTGATATGATTTATGGTACAAACGTATTTCTTGAAAGCCTTAGTACAAATCTTTCGTATACAGCAGTTATTTTTGATCTGGAAAGCAGTATTAATGAAATAGAAATCACTGCAAACCGTCTTTCATCTCCTCCTCAGCTGATAAAAAACTCAATGAATCTTTTTACAGAATATGAAATTGAAAGCCAACTTCCCCGCCTCATTTTGAGTCAGCTTTCTACATATTCTTTTATTTCAAGCCGTATTTTAAGCGGATTTTTTGAAAATGAGATTCCTGCAATCAAGCTTTCCATTGGCGCTATTCCACAGGAAGAAAAAGAAGAAACTGCGGTCAATATCATTTCAGATTTTACAGAACTTTTTTCTAAAACAGGCGATTTCAGCTGGGAACATCATTTTTTTATAATAAAATCTTTTGGAAGTTACCATATAATTTCTGAGGCAATGATTTTACACATTGTAACCCCGGTAATTTTTGTATGGATTATTTTTATCTTTATGCTGATATTCGTAAACAGACGAATGAAAAAACACGCCTGGTACACAATTGGAAAAATCTGGTGGTCTGTTCCTTTAACCTACCTTCTTATGGTCTTTATCTTTTTTATTTCCAGATTCTTCTTCAAAAACATGTTTCCTAATGCCTCTTACGCAGGGAAAATTTACGGCCAGTTGATTTTCCAGATCTGTCTTTCATTATTTGTAACTCTTTCTGTTTATCTTGTAATTTTAATGTATAACTACAGATTTGCAGAAAGAGCCGTAGATTATCTTCTTGTAATCAGCTGTTTTATAAATCAGTCTATTTTTATTTTGGCAGATATTTCGCTTAGCCCGATTTTTATTATAATCTGTCTGCTTTCTCTTGTAGCCCTGACAGTAAAAAATAACTATCTTCACATAGCAATCTTCCTGCTTATGATTCTGCCGCTTGTACCTTATGGCCACAGAATGATTGATGCTGCAGACCTTCGGGAACTGTCTGATTTTTTGTCCACTAATCATAATGTAAATCTTACGATTCCTTTTGTACTCTACCCTGTTTACATTGTACTTTTCAGAATTATTACTTCTGTTCGCACCAATCGCAAAAAACTAAGTTTAGTTACAAGCTCCACCGGGGCGGCCTTCCTCCTTGTAACAGCAGCGCTTATCGTAACAGGCATAGTCCGTACAAAAAGCCTTAACAAAAATCAGCCAGCCGAACCTGAAATTACTATAAGTCCTCTTGGCAGCGAGCTTATTTCTCTGCAGGCTGAAGACAGTTTTATTTTTGATGACATTATACGAACAATTGATATTACCCTTAACACAGACTGTCTTTTGTGCGACCTTCTTATAACCACAGACGAAATTAATCCGATTTTGTATTCGGATAACGATTATACTAATCCTTCCGGAAATACAGCACGTTTCCGCATTCCTGATAATCCACCGAAAAAAATGGTTTTCAAATATGGAGCTGCAAAAACTCCATGCAGAATTACAGTTTCTGCCGTAATTGAAGGCGAAAGACCTGGTGACTATTCATTTATCAGCCGTTCACTTGAACTTGGAGAATACTGATGGAAGAACAGGCAAAGACCACCCACTGGTACCTTCATGTAGATCTGGACGCTTTTTTTGCCTCTGTGGAGCAGCTTGATAATCCGGAATTAAGGGGAAAGCCTGTTATTGTTGGTGGAAAGCCGGATGACAGACGCAGTGTTGTTTCTACTGCTTCCTACGAAGCAAGAGCCTTTGGTGTTCATTCTGCCATGCCAACCTTCCAGGCTTATAAGCTCTGTCCCCTGGGAATATTTGTTCATGGCCGCATGCAGCGTTACGCAGAACTTTCCCATCAGATTATGAACATTTTCCGAGACTACTCTCCGGATGTAGACCAGATGTCTATAGACGAAGCCTTTATAGACCTTACAGGAACAGAAAAACTTTTTGGCCCGCCACAGGAAACGGCCCATGCCATAAAAGCCCGGGTAAAAAAAGAAACAGGTCTTACAGTTTCGGTTGGTCTTGCCACTACAAAATATCTGGCAAAAATTTCTTCCGGACTTTCAAAACCAGACGGCTTTTTCCAGATTAAGGCCGGAGAAGAAGAAAAGTTTATGCTTAATCTTCCCTTAAATAAAGTGTGGGGACTTGGGCCAAAATCTCTGGAACTTATCCGCAGCAAGGGCTTTAATTCCACAAGAGATATTTATGAGCGGGATTATGACACTCTTGAATTTCTTTTCGGGAAAAATATGGCGAGCTTTCTTTATAATGTAGTGCGCGGTATTGAAAAAGAATCCTTCAGCAGAGAAAGTAAATCTCATTCCATTAGTGCGGAAACAACCTTCCCATACGACCTTACTGATATTTACATGATTGAAACTGAACTTCTTGAGCTGGCCCAGGGTGTATTTTTCCGTCTCCTCAAAGAAGAAGGTTACTCCCGCACTGCCTTTGTAAAAATCCGCTATGATGATTTTTCTACGGGCACTGTTCAGGAAACTGTAGAAAGAAATATCATCACCCTGGATTCCTTTTATGAAATTATAAAAAGACTTTTTGAAAAGCGCTACCAGAATGGTCGTGGTATAAGGCTTCTTGGAGTTGGCTTTGAAAATATTGTGAAGGAAGAAAAGCCTTACCAGCAGGATTTATTTTCCACAAATAATGATGAAAAAAAACAGGCTGTTGAAAAGGCTATCTTAAAGCTTTCAAAAAAGCATCCGGAAATAAAGGTAAGCAAAGCCAGAACCTTAAAAGCTCTTCTTTTTGCTCTTTTGATTGGGGCTCTACCTGCGGAAGCAAAAACTCAGGAAAAAGTCAAAGTCCGGGAAGAAACGAAATCCAAAGAATCAGTTTCTCTTTTTGATTATGATATTAATGATAAAAACCATGTAGATTTTTCTGCAAGCGGTTTATGGAAAATGGAATTTACAGCAGGCTTTGACCTCTCTTTTGGAAATGGAACTTCCTTTGCCTTTTCACCTTCTGTTCCAGTCTTCAAGCAGGAAACAGATCTTTCTGCCCTGCTTTCCATTAATAATCACTGGTATTTTGAAGCTGCCTTTGCAGAAGAGTTTTCAAGGAACACCTTTGCCTTTGGCTATAAGGGAGACAATATTATCAGGCACTTCAGACTTTCTAACCGGGGTATAACCATGAACAAAGGCTATTCTGCCGAGCATTTTGGTTATGCACTTCAGGGAGGAAACAATCAGGCTCCGGGAATGTTTTTACAGCTTACTTCTCCTTCTGAAAAAATAAAGGCTGAATTTCTTGTCCGCTACGACATGACTGAAACAAAAAGCGAAATCTATTACGGAATGAACAGGGTGTCTGATATAAAAATTCCTGCAGAAGATTTTGCTTACGGCCGGGAATTTCATTTTCCACAAGCCGCATCACAGCTTCTTTATGAAATTGAAAATATTTACATAGAAAACAAAGCCGGAACTTATACTGATGGGCGTGGTAAAAACTACCGTCGCCTAAGAAAAGATGAATACTCTATTGTATTAACAGCACAGGAACCAAGATTATATATTTCTTATGAAGCAGGCGGCGGCAAAAACTCTTACGGAGAGATTCCATCCATTCTTGTAACTTTTACTCTCCCTCAGAATGCCCAGACCATAGTTACCGCCGCCGGATCCTGGACAGAGACTCAGAGCTTCCTTGGAAAGATTCAGACGGAGCTTGGAGCAGGCGGAAAATATGATTTTAATAAATATGCTTATGATATGATTACAACAATTGAAGGCGAAAATGCATTAATAATCCAGAATTATAAAGGCTTTTCACCCTTCCTCTGCCCTCTTATTTACGACAGCGGTTTAAGCCGTAAAAATAAAGCAGAAGCTGATTATCTTGTAATTGCAGATAAATCAGAAATTCCGGTTGCAAAATTTTCTGCTTCACAGACTTATGAATTATATACAGGTCTTTTAGATAACTTTTTTGAATCAGAACCTGAAAGTGCCCGTGTTTCAAATAAAGATAATCCAGAGAGTCTTTATCCTTTTGCAGAAGACTGCCCGGAAATCTATCTAGGACTTGCCCAGACAACAGATCTTTCTGTCCGTGCCAGAACTTATTCTCCTGTAACCCAGCTGGTAATTTCAAAAAAGGCTGCAGCTGGAACAGTTCAGGTTTATAAAAACGGTATTCTCTTAACCGGTACAAGTTATAATGAAAACACCGGCGTTATAGAATTAAACCAGTCTGTTTCAGAGGCTGACCAGCTGCTTATAACCTGGCAGGAAGAAAACTCAGATTTTTCTTCCGGTGCAATTGCAGCTGCCGCAGGTCTTAAGTTTGATATTCTTCCTGAACTTTCAGCAGACCTCTCACTTACAACAAGACTACCGGTCAGCCCGAATAACTCTTATGCAGCAACAGGAAATCAAAAAAACAGCTTTACTGCGCTTTCTGCAGGCATCAATTATGAAAAATACGGTTTGATTCTTACAGAAAAATCTGCGGTCTCTCTTTTGAATGACAACACCGCAACAGGCCTTCTCTTATATTATTGGACCGATGTCTGGGACTCTTATCTTAAAGAAAAGGCAAGTAATCCGGATAAGATTATTCAAATCCCGGAAATGGCTTCTACAGTAAGCTTTAGTCCCCAGGATTTTTCCCCCTATAAAAAAATCCTGGCCAGCATAAATTTCGTGAATAAAACTGACGACGCTTTTCAGGCTCCTCTTACTTTGATTCTTGATCAGGATACAGGAACAAAAAATCAGGGAGATACTGCAATATATCTGGAAGTAAAAAATCTTTCTGCTGTTACAGAAAAAGAAAGTCTTCATACTGTTACTATTCTTACTGATTCCAACGAAGTATATTTAGATGATAATCTTCTTTCCCAAAACGACTACTCTCTTACAATCAATAAAACTGTAATTCCTTCAAGACTTACTCTCGAACTGCCGGCCAGCAGCGGGGAAGACCAGCAGGCGCTTGTAGAAAAGCTTACATTTAATGATGCTGTAAATTACGGTACTGCAAAAAATTATGCAGCAATAAAATACAAAAATGAAAAGAGTCTTTTATCTGCCGGAGATTTTGACCTTATAAAAGATCTGGATCTTTCTCTTGAATCAGATCAGGGAAGCGGAAACTTTCTTTCTCCTGAGCCTTATGTAAGCTTAAAGACAAAAGCCAGTATGAACCTTGCAGGCATCAAGTTTTCGGGCGATGCTGCAATACAAAACTTTATAAACTCAGCTCAGGTTTCTGAAGCAGGCCACAGCATTAAAACAGATGAAAATCTTTTTATCTTTAAGATTATTTCTGCGGAAGACACCTTCCGATACAAAACTTCTTCAAACGAATTACGAAAGGAAAATGCTTTTGCATTAGATTTTTCACCTTTAAAAGTAAACTTAAAAGCAGGCTTAAAAACATCCGCCTTTGATGCAGCTTATAATTCAAAACAGAGTTCAGAAATCAATGCTTCATTTACTCAGAAAATCAAAAGTTCTGAATTTGGTATAAGTACAAAGTTTTTAGCTTCACAAAAATTCCAGCAGCAGAAAAACCAGCTTCCTTCCTATGCTGAAAGCTGGTATAAAGTTTCTACACTCGCTTTTTCTGACGGAAAAGATTCTGCCTCAAACAGAAACATTCTCATGACTGCAAGCCTTAACGGAGTTTTTCCTTTTGAAAAATCAAAGTTGACTTTTAAGCCAAAACTTACTTACGAGCTTTCTGACATTTATACCCTTGCTTCAAACTCAACTCAGGATAACACACTTTTTACAGACAAGGAAAATCTTTCTCTGCAACTTCCTTTCTCACTGGATAAAAAAACTCTGACTTTTGAAATATCAAGAAGCGGCAGCGGTTCTGAGACTATGCAGGCCGGCGGAAATTATAAAAGTGATGCAACAAGACTCTTTGCCCTTCAAAATAATAGAAGCTGGTTTTATACAAGCATTCCTTTTTACGAGCTTTTTGATCCGGGGATGAAAGAAAAGCTTTCCTCAGGCACTTCTTATTCTGCAAAGTATGAAGGAAATTTCCGCCGCAGTCTTTACAATTCAAAAAAGGATATATTCATACCGTCTTCTCTAACTCTTGCACTTTCGCGGGAAATAAAGAATCAGACTCCTCTTTCTGATTTATATCAGATCAAGCTTGTGCTTACAAATAATTCTGTAAATAATTTTGGAAGCAACAGCGCAGGAAAACAATTCAGCTGGTTTAATCAGGAAGAACTTTCTACAAGTCTTACGGCTCTTTTTAAGATTCCACGAGATGATCCTGGAAATCTGAAAATAAATATACAGGCTTATGCCCAGCTGCTTTTATTTATCAGTACAAAATCAATTGTAACTGAACAGTTTAATTTTTCATTTGAAGATGCCGGTAACTGGAATGTACGAAATACACTTTCATATTCAAGACCTTCAAAATCAAGTCTTATAACAAGCGCAGCATATCTTTTAATTCCACAGGCAAAAAGCACCAGTTATGAAATTTCAAGAAAAGACAGTTTTACTGCAGAAATTGGAAGAAGCGATGCTCTGCTTAAGCAAAAATACTCTTACACCCATACAGTGGGAATAGATTTTCTTGAATACTATAATGTTAATGCAGGCTTAGGCGGTACTCTGATTCTGAACCAGAAGGCTGCAGACAGATTTAATCTTAACCTTACCTTAGGCGCAAAAGCAGAGTTTTAATTAATTGAAGTTATTGAAGAGGAGCAAAATAACCGGTTTCGTCGCGGCCGCTTCTGTTCAAAAGATAAACTTCAGCTTCAAGAGGAAGATAGTTAGTTCCAAAGTTTGTTGTCATTGCAGATGTAAATGAAAGCTGATAGATTCCCTGAGGCAGTTCAATTATATCCTTTACAACATCACTAAGACCCTGAGGACGGAATACATAATATGTATCTCCCGAAGTGCTTTCTGAAACATATGAAAGTTCGTCTCCCATTGCTCCCTGATCCAGCTGAATTACCGAGAAGGAAATTGAATTGTTGTTCATGTAAGAAGAAAGCTCTGCAAGATTATATTTTTCAAAAGTAAGTTTATTTGAACTTCCAGAGGTGATTAATACAATTCCTCGTTTTTTTGCTGCATTAATAAGGTCATTTGAAGCAAGTCGAAGGGCCAGGTCACAGGCAGCAGAAGAAGTCTCTTTTGTTTTAAGGGCTGCAAGACTAAAATCTCCGAGAGAGCCAGGCTTACCAACATATTCCACAGCAGGAATAGCGCCAGCCGCAACAATGCGAAGTGTTCCCCTCTCCTTCATCGAGGCGGCAATTTCCTTTACGCTGCTTTCAATTTCCCGTCCATACAAAGAAGCATTTACAGAACGGTCTATGATTATAGTGATGTCTGCATCAGTATTGTTAGAAGCAGCACCCAGCATCTTTAATTTTGACACCGGTCTCATATTTTCTGTGAGGTAAAAGTTTTCTTCCTGAAGTCCCACAACAGGCTGACGGTGACGGTTTTCTACACGAAGTTCAACAGTTACATTAGGAAACTTAGAAGCATCTATCTGTTCAATCTGAACAAAAAGGCCGCCAACAAGTTCCTGAACCTTGGACATTACATAAACTTCATTAGAAGTAAAATCAGTTACAATTACATTTCCGTTTACATCAGGACTGGCAGAAGTAACACGTGACGGAGCATTGCCGGTTCTTACATATTCAAAAAGAGCACCTGTATCTGAATCAACAGAAACAATGCGGTTTGAATCGCATACAATAAGGCTGCCGTTCCAGTATTTTAAGGATTCAGGTTTCTTAAAGGTTCCTGGTTCTACAAGCTCACGGATATAGTTTCCAGCTCTGTCAAATTCGTAAATGTTTCCGCGCTGATCATCTGCAACAAAAACACGGTCATCTGCAATGGCGATACCGGTAGGACCTTTTAAACCAGCAAAATCTGCATTGCCGCTTCCAAAGAAGAATACAGGTTCTCCTTCCTTATCAAATACATCAATTCTGCGGTTACCATAATCAGTTACGTAAATACGCTCAAGATAATCCTGGGCAAGATAAAGAGGACCAACAAGGCCTCCTTTACCGCGCCCCTTACTGCCTATATAACGTTCAAAGCGGCCCTTTTCTGTAAGCAGGGCAAGACGGTCTCCTGCATGTTCACTTACAAGCAGTTTTCCGTCATGAAGACGCAGAATATCACTTGGACGGTCAAAACCATTTACTGGTCCTTCCAGGCGGTCTACAACCTTTCCGTTTTGATTCAAAAGAATGATTTCGTTTGTGTTGTAAGCGGCAATCCACATTGTACCGTCATAATTAGGCTGAACGGCTACAGGTCCGCTGAAAACAAGATTTCCCTGAAAGTCTCCAGGAAAGGCTCCTGCCTCAGAAAAACGCATAAGCTTATCAGTTGAATCTCCGGTTACACGTCTTTCCCTTACAATTTCAATTTTATTTTCAAGAAGAAGTCCACCGTAGCCGTTTTCTCTTGCATTATTCCAGTAACTTAAAGCAGAGCCTTCAAGACCTGCCTTGTAATAGGCCTTTCCAAGCCAGTCAAGAATCAGGTTATCATCCGGAAGATAGGCCAGAGCCTTTTCAAACTGAACAATTGCTTCGTTAAAGGCTCCCTTGTAATAAGCCTGTACACCGCGCCGGAATTCCTCAGAAGCAAAGCCTTCATTACCAGTTCTTATTCTGTCTTCAGGAACACGAAGACCAGCATCATCTGTAGTAACCTGTGCAAAAAGCGCACCTGCGGCAAATAGAGCTGAAAAAATTAACGCGGAAATCTTTTTCATCAATTAGTGACCTGCCTTCAGTCTTACTGATTTTATATGCTCTGTTATTTCAACATTCATAGTATCAATCTGTTCTGCCTGCTGAAGATACTGTAAAGCATCTTTATATAAGCCAAGCTTGTAGTATACCCAGCCAAGAGAATCAAGGCAGGCTGCAGATTTTGGAGCTGATTTTACGGCCTGCTTACAAAGAGAAAGTGCACGGGTTAAATCCTTTTCCTGACAGGCCAGTACGTAGCCTAAACCATTGAGAGAAGAAACATTGTCAGGGTCTTCATGCAAAGATTTTTCGTAGTAGTTTAAGCAGCGTTCTGTATCATTCTGTTCCCAGGCAACAAAGGCAATTGCCGCATATACGGAAGCTGTCATATAACCTGTTTCCAGAAGCTTATTCAATTCAAAATCTGCAAGACGCTTACGGCCTGAAAGCGCATAAATAACTGCGAGAAGAAAACGGCACTGCAGGGTTCTTTCAAGATTTCCCCCGGAAGTTACTACCTGCTCAAGGAATAAAAGGGCATCATCATAGCGTTCAAGCTTTGTATAGCAAAGACCAAGATAATAAGAGACTTCAATTTTATCTGCAGGAGAATCAGTAGGAAGCCCTAAAAAGAAAGCAAGAGCTTTATCGTATTTTTTTTGAGTATAAAGGTTTTTACCTTCATTTAAAATCGTATTGTTCTGCAATTTCCCCACCCTTTTGTTAATCTATACTATTTTACAACTTAAATTGCATACCGTCCACTATTTCTGTCGCAAGCGGGTCTGCATAAACCCGGGATATTGCAATATAGCCCTCTTTTACGACCCAGGCATCACAGTTTTCTTCCGGCATAGGAAATTCTCCTCCCGGAATAAAAACAACAGGCCTTTCTCCATCCCCTTTATCTACGTGAAGCTTATCCCCATAGTCACGTATAACAAGGTTTTTACAGTATTTTACACCTTTATAAGAATCCAAAGAAGCTGCATTTACATTCACAAAAATACGTGGAGCTTCCAGGCTTGCCAATGCTGCAAGCTCTTTAAGGTTTTTAGCCGCAAAATCTGCAAGCGCCTCATATTTCATATTCTTACGGTGTTCTTCATCCCATAATTCAGGATTCACACTCAAGGCAATTCCTGGTACTCCGCTCAAAACCGCCTGTCTTGCCGCGCCACAGGTTCCTGAATATATAATATCAGTTCCCATGTTTGCGCCTTCATTTATACCAGAAATCACAAGGTCAAACTTAAAATCAAACAAATCGCCGATTAAACCAAGGCAGGTACAGTCTACAGGATAGCCAGTAATTGCAAACTGATTCTTTTTATATTCCCTCACACTATAACCGCTGTGCATGGAAATATGATGTGATACCGCAGAACGGTTTGAATCAGGTGCAATTACATAAACGTCATTTTCCTTATCCCGGCTCAGCCTTTCGTAAAGAACCTGTATTCCCTTAGCCTCAATTCCATCATCATTTGCAAGAAGTATTTTCATTTCTAATCCTTTACGATTGAAGCGCCATCTGCCGGTTCAACTTCATATACATCAGGATGGAAACCAAAAATCTTCTCAAATTCTGTAATCTTAGCCTTAAAGTTTTCTATATCGCCTTCTCGCATAATTGCATAAAGGCAGCGTCCAAAGCCCTTTCCGGTAATACGGCCGCAGGTAACAGGGTTACGTACAAAGTCAAGATTAGGCTCAAGTTCATTTACACGCTTTAAGATCCAGTCAATTTCAGGGCATGAAATATTAAACATATCCCTCATAGTTTCATGACTGTGGTTTACAGAACGGGCAAACTTAAAGAAGTCTCCTTTTTCAATACCTTCGCGGGCAGAAAGAACATCATTATGCTCGTAAAGTACAGAAAGGAGTTTTCTTCTTGCATCTTCACCAACTTCAGAAAGCTGCTCGTTGATATCAGTTACATCATCAATATAGCGCCAGCCGCCGTAAACGTTAGGCTTTCTTTCCCTCATATCACCCATAATAAGGGCATACTGAGGTTCATGAAGGCTGCTTTCGTTCCATACTTCTACACGAGGAACCTTTGTATCTACAAGCAGTACCCTCTTATCTTCAAAATTAAAAGGAACGTAATCCCAGGTATTCTTAAAATGATCTGTTATGATGATATTGTTTTTCTTTGAAAAAAGTGCCGCAAAGTTATCTGCAATATAGTTGTTTGTCTGCAGGAAGCGTCTGTTTCCGCGTTCAATAACCTGCAGAAGCTCCATGTCTGAGCAGTTAAGATTAAAAAGATTCTTTATTGCAACGGCTGTTGCTGCTTTTGCCGCAGTAGTAATACCAAAACCTGCAGAAGGGATTATTTCACTGTAAATGGTGATATTCATACCACCAAGCGTAAAGCCTGCAGAAGTAAAACCATAAATTATTGCTTTAGCCGCATTAGCCCAGCGGTCTTCTTTTTTTAATTTCAGTGATGTAAGGCTTGCTTTTTTTCTCTCGTTAAGCTGATGGAAGTAGAAGCGGATAGAAGTATCATCGCGTTTTGAAATTGCAACATAGACAGGCAGGTTAACTGCCATAGACATTGTTTTATCTTTGAAAAACCAGGAATGCTCACCTATAAGATGAAATCTACCTGGTGCTTTTGCAACGGCGTCGGGCTTTGCGCCATATTCCAATTCGTGTGCATCATTTACTGCTTTCATTTATTGGACCCTCCCTTTTATTAATTACCCTATTTTACCTTGAAATTTTTCAATGTATATAGTTAAAATAATAATATAATGGAATTGATTTTACAAGTTATTTTTTCTTCAGTTTTCTCAGGATTAATGTTATCAGCAGCCATACCTAATGAATTCTATCTTTTCGGCTGTCCTTTTTACACACTTATAGCCTTTATTCCATTATATCTGATTTACAATAAAATCAGGGACTTCAAAACTGCCTTTTTAGCCTTCTTTATACAGACACTTACTACTCATTTATGTTCAAGTTTCTGGCTTGCTTATTTTAAGGATTTTGCAGCCCTTACTCTGGGAGCCTCTGCCTTTGGTACAGCCTGTATTGGCGGAGCCTTCGGCCTCTTTTTCTTTATTCCCTATTACACTTCCAGCTCTCAGAATAAACTTAATGAGTATTCCCTGCAGTTACAGTTCAGGGCCTCTCCAATATTCCGGATTCTCTACTTTGCGGTTATCTACACACTTTATGAGTGGGCAAAATCTTCAGGATTTTTAGGCTATCCCTGGGGCACCGTTTCATCTGCCATGTTCCGCTGGCCTTTAATTACACAAACAGCATCAGTAACCGGTACTTACGGCATTACCTTTATGGTTATTTTGTGTAACGCAATACTTTCAGAAGTATTTATGCTTTACTACGGTAACCTTAATCTTCAGAAAAAAAGAACAGAAGAAACACTTCAGGTGGCAAAACTATTCGGCATTCTGCTGCTTTTAATGCTCCTTCACGGTTTTTACCAGTATGATAAAACAAGAAAGCCTGTAAAAGAACTTACCGTTATAACAGTTCAGCAGAACAGTAACCCCTGGGATGAAGATTCTGACAAAAAATCAATTCTTACCTCTCAAAAGCTTACAAAAGAGAAAATAGATGAGCTTGAAATGGCAGGCCAGAAGGCAGGTCTTGTAGTATGGAGCGAAGGATGTCTTCAGAGGGCTTTTCCGGGAGCCGAAAGCTTTTACAGCTGGTATCCGGATGAAAAATCTCTTTCTGATTTTGTAAGGGAGATTAATGTTCCCTGTATTTTCGGTGGTCCTGTAGTTAAATACCGCAAAAAGAACAAAAACGGCCAGGAAAAAGAATATAAAGACTATTACAATTCAACCCTGCTTTATGATGCAGAAGGCTTTTACCGCGGTTATTATGCGAAAAATCATCTTGTTCCTTTTGCAGAGGTTATTCCTTTTATAGAGATTCCTATTGTCCATTCATTTATGGAAAAAATCATTGGTATTTCCGCAGGCTGGACACCGGGTGATCAGTATGTATATTTTGATGTACCCTGCAGCATTACAGAAAATTACACTCTGCCAGCGGTAAAAGACATTGATTTGACCAAAAGCCGCTCCCAGCAGCGGGAAGAAGAAAGAAAGCCATATACAGTGAGAATATCTACTCCAATATGTTTTGATGATGCATTTACAGACATTATGCGTCCTCTTTTCTTAAATGGCTCTGAGATATTTATAAACCTTACAGATGATTCCTGGTCACGCACAAAATCAAGTGAAATCCAGCATTTTGTAATAGCTTCTTACAGGGCTATTGAATACCGTACAACCTTAATCCGTTCTGCAAATGCAGGTTATTCTGTTGTTGTAGACCCTGCCGGAAAGGTTATTGCAGACCAGCCACTCTTTGAAGAATCAGCCATAGCCTGCAATGTTCCCGTTTATAAAAGGGAAATGACTACTTATGCCCGCTTTGGAAACTGGCTTCCATACCTTTGCCTCTGTATATTTGTACTTTGTTCTGTATGGTCTTACCTCGAATTTACCCCTTATGATTACATTCCTTCAGAAAGAAAGCTGAAAAAATCTAAGAAAAGCGACAAAAAAAAGAAAAAGAATTCTAAAAATAAAAAATAGTCAATAGCGAGTCCCTGAATTTTCGGGACAAGCATAAAATATTTTTTTGTCAAGAAAAAAAGTTTAAAATAAATTCGCAAAATTTTCAAAAATTCACTTGTCTATCCATATCTAGTGTACTATGATGTAAATATCAAAAGTAAGACGCTAGAAAATAAAAAGTGAGAGGAAACAATGCGCTGCCCCTACTGTGGTAACATTGAGGACAAAGTCCTTGAGTCAAGAACAATGGTAAACGGTGAAAGCATCCGTAGAAGACGTGAATGTCTTTCCTGCGGCTATCGTTTTACCAGCTATGAACGTATTGACGAAAAACCCTTTATGGTAATTAAACGCGACGGACGCCGTCAGCCTTTTGACCGCTTAAAGCTTGAAAAAGGTATTGAACGGGCTCTCGAAAAACGTCCTGTTGCGACCTCTATGGTAGAACAGCTATCCAATGACATTGAAGATCTCGCAATTAAAAAAGGTCGTGAAAACCGTGAAATTTCTACGTCCGAACTGGGAGAGTTAGTACTAGAAAAATTGTATGACATCGACAAGGTTGCCTACATCCGTTTTGCATCTGTCTACCGGCACTTTGAAAATCTCGATGAATTCATTACTGAAGTAAAGAACATAGAAAAGAGGGGAAAATCAAAATGAGTGATCAATCAATCTTCCCGGAATGGAGAAGTTTCCTGGGAAACAGTTCCGATTCGGAAACAAAAGGATTTCTTAAGTCTGTAGTAAAGCGTTCTGGTGAAATCGCTGACTACGACAGAAGTAAAATCGAAGCTGCTATCGGAAAAGCTATTGAAGCTGTAGAAAAGAGAAAGGATCCGGACAGAGCATCACAGCTTACAGACAAGGTAGAAGAAAAGCTCCGTCTTGAACTTGCCGGAAACCGTGCACACTCTATTCCTGCTATCGAAGAGATTCAGGATATCGTAGAAAGTGTTCTCATCGAAAACAAAGAAGTTGAAGTTGCTAAGGCTTACATTCTTTACCGTGCCCGCCACGAAGCAATGCGCGACGCTAAGAGCCTTATGATCGACATCAACAAGACTATGGACGGTTACCTTGCTCAGAGCGACTGGCGTGTAAACGAAAACGCTAACGTAAACTTCTCGCTTGGTGGACTTATCCTTCATAACTCAGGAACAATTACTGCTAACTACTGGCTTAACAATATTTACTCAAAAGAGATTGCAGAAGCACACAAAACAGCCGCATTCCACATTCACGACCTTTCTATGTTCTCAGGCTACTGTGCAGGCTGGTCTCTCCGTCAGCTGATTGCAGAAGGACTTGGTGGAGTTCCGGACAAAATCACCTCAACACCGGCAACTCACCTTTCAACACTTGTAAACCAGATTGTAAACTTCCTTGGAATCATGCAGAACGAATGGGCAGGTGCTCAGGCATTCTCATCATTCGATACATATCTTGCACCATTTATCCGTGCAGATCATCTTACAGAAAAACAGGTTCGCCAGTGCATCCAGAGCTACATTTACGGTGTAAACACACCAAGCCGCTGGGGATCACAGGCTCCGTTTACAAACATCACTTTAGACTGGGTATGTCCTGATGACCTTAAGAACAAGAAGGCTATCGTAGGCGGTAAGGAACAGGATTACACTTACGGCGACTGCCAGAAAGAAATGGATATGATCAACAAAGTATTCATTGAACTTATGATTGAAGGTGATGCTAACGGACGCGGATTTGCTTACCCTATTCCAACCTACAACATTACACGTGACTTTGACTGGAACTCAGAGAACGCTAAGCTTTTGTTCACAATGACAGCTCAGTATGGTACTCCAAACTTCCAGAACTTTGTTAATTCAGATTTGAATCCTAGCGATGTACGCTCTATGTGCTGTCGTCTCCAGCTCGACAAACGAGAACTCCGCCGCCGTGGTGGTGGTCTCTTTGGTGCAGACGAATTCACAGGATCTATTGGTGTAGTAACAATCAATATGCCACAGATCGGCTACCTTGCTAAGAACGAAGAAGAATTCTATAAGCGCCTTGATTACCTTATGGAACTTGCAAAGGAAAGCCTTTGTACAAAACGTAAGGTTATCCAGAAGCTGTATGACGGCGGCTTGTTCCCATATACAAGACGCTACCTCAAGACCCTTGTTAACCACTTCAACACAATCGGTCTTTGCGGTATGAACGAATGCTGCTTAAACTTCCTTGGAGTTGATATTACTAACCCTAAGGGTAAGGCATTTGCAGAAAAAGTTCTCCAGCACATGAGAGAGCGCATGCAGGACTTCCAGGAGGAAACAGGAGATCTCTTCAACCTTGAAGCAACTCCGGCAGAATCTACTTCATACCGTCTTGCACGCCACGACAAGGAACAGTTCCCTGATATCATTACAAGCGGAACTAACGAGCCATTTTATACTAACTCTTCACAACTGCCTGTTGATTACACAGCAGATGTATTCGAAGCTCTCGATCATCAGGAAGCATTACAGACTAAGTATACTGGCGGAACAATGTTCCACATCTTTATGGGTGAAGCTCTTAAAGACTGGAAATCATGTGCAGACCTTGTACGCACAATTGCAAGCAAGTACCGCATTCCGTTCTTTACTGTATCGCCAACCTACTCTATCTGTAAGGTTCACGGCTATCTCGTAGGACAGCAGTTCGAATGTCCTAAGTGTAAAGCAGAAAAAGAAAAGGCTCTTAAAGAAAAGCTTAAGGAGCTTGAAGCAGAAAGAGAAAAGGTTCTTGCAGAAAAGAACTAAAAAAAAATTGCACTGGAATTAAAGTTTTCAGGCCCTGGTGCCGAGAATTCTAGTGTAGGCAGCATTGACAAACAAGCTAATCCACACTATATTTAGTGTGGGTGTGAAAATTAAATAATTTGGGAGGAGAAAAAGATTATGGAAAAAAGAACACTTGCACAGATTGACGCCGAGATTGAGGCAACAAGAGCAGAACTTAATGACGTTCATGGAACCGAGACTGAGGTTTACGCACGCATCGTAGGTTACTACCGTGCAGTAAAGCACTGGAACAAAGGTAAGCGCGACGAATTCGATCAGCGCAAAATGTTTACTCTCGAAGCCAGCAAGGAATATGATATTACTGCAGCAGATCAGCCATGTGTACGCAAGGCTCCTGCAAAGATGAATGCTGCAGAAAAAGTTGCAGATACAACAAGCGTTACATACGAAATGTATACAAGACAGACTTGCCCTAACTGTCCTCCAGTAAAGGACTTTATGAGCAGTCTTGAAATGCCAGGCCGTTCAATTGATGTAGACACAAAAGAAGGTCTTGCTGAAGCTGCAAAGAAGGGCGTTTTCGCTTCTCCTACAGTAATCTTCTACAACGAAGCTGGTGTTGAAACAGCACGCTGCCACAATGTTGAAGAACTCGAAGCTGTATTCAGCAAGGTAGCAGTTTCTGCCTAATGTCAGAACTTGACCTGAATAAACCTGCGGGCGTACTTGTAAAAACCACATGCGTGGATTTTCCTGGACGTGTCGCAGGTTCTTTTTTTCTAAAAGGCTGTAATATCCGCTGCCCCTACTGCTACAACATAGGTCTGGTCCTTACAGACTCAGAAATGCCTGCCAATGTTGAGCCGGAGCCTCTTTCTACTGTAGCAGAACTTTTTGCCCATCTTGAAAAAAGACAGGGCATTTTAAGCGGCCTTGTAATAAGCGGCGGAGAACCTTTATTAAATCCTTATACTCCATTAATTATCCGCAAGGCAAAAGAACTTGGCTACAAAGTTAAGATTGACACAAACGGAACCCTGCCGGAAAAACTTCGTACTCTGATTGAAAGTCCAGACCTTCATCCGGATTTTATAGCAATGGATATAAAGACCACCCCTTCCCGCTACTCTACTTTGATTTGCGAAGATGGTTCACCATATTTTGGAAAATCAGATTTTTTTGAAAAAGTATTAAAAGAAAGCGCAGACCTCGTTGCCACCTATCCAGCCGACTGCCGGGAATGGCGAACAGTTCTTGTTCCGGGCTTAGTTACAAAAGAAGATATTGCAGAAATGGCAAAACTGCTGCCTCAGGACGCCAGCTGGCAGTTCGCACAGTTTATGAATAAAAACTGCCTCGACCCGAGCTACAACGACATCTACCCATACACAGATGCAGAAGTAAAAGAATTGATTGATTACGCACAGACTTTTATAAAAGGCGCCGCGTTACGTTGATAATTTTTGGACACCAGATTTGCTCCCGCGGCGTTAACCAGCAAGTCTGCTCGCTTTTACATAATCCGTGCGAATTCTTTTACTATCTGAGGGATTAAAGTTTCAACTCTACCATTACAACTCATGCCGCTGGCGTTCTTATGGCCGCCGCCGCCGAACTTTGCTGCAACTGCTGATACGTCAATTTTATCCTGAGAGCGAAAGCCGCCTGTACAGGTTGTTTCTGTATCCTGACGAAGGAATACTACAGCCTCTACCCCTTTAGCACTAAGCATAAGCTGGTAAAGGGCATCAGAATCTCGTCCTTCAAGGCCCCATTTTTTTGTATCTTCAAGACTTTCCCAGGTAACAACCAGTCTGCCGTCCAAATAGCGTTCTGCCTTTCCCAAAAGCTGGCCTAACAGCTTTCTTGTTGAATAAGGCTTTCCTGAATTAATTTCGCGATATGTTGTTCTAGGATCTGCACCGTCAGCAACAAGACGGCTTACAGCAGCAAATACTTCAGAAGAATTATCAGTAAGGAATCTGAAAAAGCCTGTATCAGTACAGATACCAAAAAAGAGGTCTTTAGCAAGCTGACCTGGAACAGATCCTATCACAGCTTCGTAAAATAACTGAACTAAAAAAGCACAGGCAGGTGCATCTCCATCAACATGCCCCTTAAAGCCTTCTTCAAGCCCGCTTGTTTTATGATGATCTATTACAAAAGTATCAAAACCTTTTAAATCCCCGTCTATATCACCAAGACGACTCAATTCTGAACAGTCTGCAATAAAAAGACCGCTGGCTTTTCTTTCACTTTCATCCTGAAACTCCATTGTATCAGAAAACTTTTCCTGCCAGCGTAAAACTTCATTACGTTTAAATGGGCCTGCACTCAAAAGCTGATAAGGTTTTCCAAAATGCTCCAGAATTGCTGCAAGTCCAAGGCAGGAAGTAATGCAGTCTCCATCCGGTTCTTTATGTCCAATAATAAAAAAGAAACTGTGATTTTCTATAAAAGATTTGAATTCTTCGATTGTTTCTTGAGGTAATTTAAACATTTGCAATTTCCGTTATATACGCCTGGTCAAGGCACATTTCGCTTGAAGCCTTGACTCAGTCTTTTTGCAGGTTGAATTATATTTTCAACTTGCAAGCCTTTAAACAAAAAAAAAGAGGGTTTTAAAACCCTCTTTTATAATACCGTATTTCGGTCTAGAATTCCAAGTCTTCCAGAGTATCTTTATCGGCACCTTCAAGATTTTTTCTTGAATCAACCATACCCCAGATTGAATTACTCTTATTCATAGGGATAGAAAGAATTACTCTCTTGAACTCTCCACCGTCTTTTACAACAGTCATGTAAGCACCAAGTGAAGTTTTTACGGCACGGAACTTAAGCTTACGAGGAGCTTCTTCAGAACCTCTAGCCCATTTCTTTGGCAAAATCACATTGCCAACACCAGTTTTATTTTTCTGATAGATAACTACGTATCCATCTTTACCTTCCAATATTTTAAGAACAGGAACGTTTACATAAGACATTTCTGTCCATTTTCCTTCAGTACGTTCAGGCGCATTTGCACTACTCTTATTGTCTGCAAAAACAGCAGCAGAAAGAACTGCAAAGAGAGCAAGCATCATTAATATCTTCTTCATAGTAACCCCTTTTTAAGGCCGCTTACGACCGGTCTTCTAGTAGTAATAAATATTATAAACCGAATATTTTTTTTTAACAACTTTTTTTTAGACAAAAAAAAATCCAGTACAAAAGTACCGGATTCCACAATAGCGACTAATGGGATTGAACCATTGACATCACGGATATGAGCCGTGTGCTCTACCAACTGAGCTAAGTCGCCAAACAATGTTGGAATATTATCATTTTAATAGATTCAGGTCAAGTAGGCATAAGACAAAAATAACAAAATCATAAAAAAAATTTGCATATCAGACAATCCTGTGTAACTTGTAAATAATAATGTCGCCAGTTTCTTTAAACTGGTGATATTTTTTTATATTGGAATCTTAAAATTCATACCTATATGTTTTTGAAGTTCCAATTCTGGAGTTGACCCTTTAAGGATTTT